>ENA-UOIY01000433-UOIY01000433.1-human-gut-metagenome-genome-assembly--contig:-P114-NODE-433-length-69873-cov-81.827996_pt1 | contig 69873 bp, 63 predicted proteins | sample MGYA00242335_ERZ723882 | MGnify/ENA metagenome assembly ERZ723882 | reverse complement strand
GCCCGTCCACATCCTTTGACTGCTCCGGCTTCGTCAGCTATGTCTACAATCAATGTGGCTGGGACTTTGGGCGGCTGGGGGCGCAGGGGCTATACAACATCTCCGCACGGACAAGCAGCCCCAAACCCGGCGACTTGGTGTTCTTCACGGGGACTTATGAAACGCCGGGGATCTCCCATGTGGGCATCTATGTGGGCGATGGCTGGATGCTTCATTGTGGCGACCCCATCAGCTATGCCAACCTCAACACGAGTTACTGGCAGTCCCATTTCTACGCCTACGGAAAATTGTTTTGACAGGAGGTTTTTTATGGCTATCTCCAAAAGCGCAAAAATTCAGGCTGAGATCGAAAAGGTCACGGCCAAGATCAACGAGCAGCAGGCGCGGCTCAAGGAGCTGGAACAGAAAAAGCTGGAGGCCGAGAACAGCGAGATCGTGGAGATCGTGCGCGGCATGAGTATCTCCCTTGCCGATCTGCCGCTGGTGCTCCAGCAGCTCCGGAGCGGCGCTTCTGGTCACGGTGGCCAGAAGCCGACGGAACAGACGGAGGTGACGGAATGAAAAAACTGCGGCTTTTGATGGTGACGCTTTGTGTGGCCGTCCTCATGGGCAGTATGGCGGTCACGGCCTACGCCGGGGCCGGCGAGGAATGGGACGGTCTTGACCCCGTGGAGCCGCTGCCTGCCGAAACTGTTGACCCCGGCGAGGGCTTCACCGAGGACGGCAATCTTGTGACCCGTGACCTGCTCTATGACAAGGCCACCAACAAGCAGTTCATCACGGTGCAGACCAGCGGCGGCAATACCTTTTACATCGTCATTGACTACGACAAGCCCACCGACGAGGACGGTGAGCAGTATCAGACCTACTTTTTGAACATGGTGGATGAGGCCGACCTGCTGGCGGCGATGCAGGCGGCGGGCGGTGAGCTGCCGGAGTGTTCCTGCGTGGATAAATGCGCCGTTGGTGCTATCAACGCGGATTGTGCCGTCTGCGCCGTGAACATGAGCGAGTGCCAGGGCAAGGCCCCGGAGCCTGCGCCTGTGGTAGAGCCGGAGCCTGACCCCGAGCCGGAGCAGCCCAAGGCCACAGGCAACGGCGGTATGCTTCTGCTGGCGCTGGCCGTGGTGATTGTTGGCGGCGGCGCTGGCTGGTACTTCAAAATCTACCGTCCCAAGAAACAGCGGGCCGCTGAGTCCGAGGCGGACTACGGCGGCGAATATGACGGTGCGGAGGACTATGACGAAACCGATCCCGAGGATGACGGGCCGCCGTGGGACGAGGACGGTGAAGAATGAGGTTTACCGACAGCCCCTATGAGGACTTTATGAAAGAAAAGAGCTACTTCAAGGGCGTCCCGCCCAACCTGCCGCCCAAAGGCTCCCGCTGCGACGGCTGCCCCTACTGGCACGGGATCGGCTGCGTGTTCTGCTACCGGGAGCAGCTTCGGGCAAAGACAGGGGGCAAACATGAGCCGTGAATTGACCCGGCAGGAAAAGGCGGCGATCCGCTCCCTTGTGAAGCGGTGGTGTGCCAACTATGACAAAGACATTGGCTGTCTGCCGCTGGATTGCGAGTGCTATATGCTGGGGAAATGCTGGACGGGCGCTTATTGCCGCTATTTCCGTTCGGCGGTGCTGCCCCTTGACCCCGTGCTGGAAAGGTCGCTGACCGTGGAGGCCGTGGCGGAAACCCGGCCCTGCCCGGTGTGCGGCAGGGCTTTCCTCCCGGACGGGCGGCAGCGGTACTGCTCCCCGGCCTGTGCCCATGCCGCAAGGCGGCAGAAGCAGCGCGGCTATATGCGGAAATACCGGGGGTAGGCTGTGAGCATTTGACCCCGGAAAACACCCTTAATTGCAGGGCTTTCCGGGGCCGCTTCATGGGCGGGGCGTATGATTTCATAGCCCCGCCCGGTTTTGCGGAAATATTGCTAACATTTTGGAAAGGAGGACGTATGGACAAAAACCAAGGCTATGAGATTATCAAGGCCGTCATGCTGGAAAACGGCAGGGGCTTTGCGCTGGGGCATAACCCAGCAGCCCCCTCGCCCTATGTCACATGGGCTTGCTATGATGACAAGGACGGCAAGCGGCAGTATGAATGGGGGCATTACGGCAACGACCGTGCCGCTCTGGAACAGGACTTTGCGGCGCGGGTGCAGGAGTACCAGCGCCTTTACAACGTCGATGTCAGGCAGGTCGAGGCTCCCGGCCTTTACAAGTATTACTCCACCCAGCGCCCTGTGGACATTGGGACATTCCCCAAGCCGCCCCGCAACGCCCCGGATGAGATCGTCAACTACGATCAGCGCGTCCCGGTTGAAAATAGATCATTTCTGGCGTGGGGGCATTTGACCTACACACGGCCATTGACGAAACGGCAGGCGTCTGACTATGAGCTGCGGCCTGCGCCCGACAATCCCGACAGACCCCGTTCGATCCGGGAGCAGATGAAAACCGCCGCAAAACAGGCCGAGGCTGACCGGGGGCAATCCGCACTAAAGAAAAATGCCCCTGACCGGGGCGACAGATAGGAGGACATTTATGGAGCAGGAACACAATCCCAACAAGAACACCGAGCTTTCGATGGAGCAAAATTATAATCAGATCGACGGCATCATCAACAATCTGCCTGCGCCGCTCCCGGAGGATAAGCCGCTGGATAAGGTGCGGGAACACCCGCCCAAGCGCCGCAGCCGGGAGCGTGAGGAGCGTTGACAAAAAAGCGCGTCCGCAGCGTCCCCATCTATGTGTGGGTACGGCCTGACGAGCTGGAGGTCATTCGGGCGCGCATGGTCGAGGCGGGCATCCGCAACATGAGCGCCTATATCCGAAAAATGGCGCTGGGCGGCTATGTGCTCCACGTTGACCTTGAACCCGTCAAGGAGCTTGTGTCGCTCCAGAGGCGCTGTGCAAACAATCTTAATCAGGCGGCCATCCATGCCAACAGCTACGGCGGCCTGTACCCGGACGAGCTGAAGCGTCTGCAAAAGGACTATGCCGACCTGTGGGGGCCGCTGTCTGATTTGCTGGCCCAGCTCTCTGCCATTGTAACGATGTGACACAGGGGGAACGGCCCCGCGCCGTTCCCCGGCTGTCCGCACCTCTGGTCATCGTGACCAGAAGTGCGGAGGGCCGGGACATCCTTGAGCGCCGATTTTTTCAGAGTTATAATAGATATATACAGGAAAAAGGAGGAACCCCCTATGCGGATCATATTCAAAATTCTTGCCGCTCCCTTTGTGCTGGTGCTGACCCTGCTTGTGGCCGTGCTCTCGTTCCTGCTGAGTCTTTCCGCTGGCTTGCTCTCCATCCTCGCATCGGTGCTGGGGCTGCTGAGTGTCCTGATGCTGTTTGTGGAGAAAGACATTCCCACGGGGATCGCGGGGCTGCTGATGGCGTTTGCTATTTCGCCCTTTGGCCTGCCTGCGCTGGCCGGATGGCTGCTTGCCAAGCTGGACGAGCTGAACAGCTCCCTGCGGGGCTTCATCACAGGCTGAGTTCTGGTCACGGTGGCCAGAAGATGCAGAAAACGGCGGCTGATCCCAGCCACCGTTTGTCGTATGGAAAGGAGGACTGCCTATGGCCACAACCTACCTCAAATCCCACAAGCGGGCCGAAAAGCGGACGGCCCTGCAAAGTCTGAAAGACCGCTTCGACTATGGGCTGAACCCGGAAAAGCTGGGGGCCGTTTCCTCCTACCTCTGCGATCCGTCCACGGCACACGCCGAGTTCATGCTGGTCAAAAATCAGTATCAGGGCGAAACCGACCGCAGGGCCGGACACGGGGCGCTGTGCTACCAGATCCGGCAGGCGTTCCCTCACGGTGAGGTGACGGCGGAGGAGGCCAACCGCATCGGCTATGAAACGGCGATGCGCTGGACAAAGGGCAAGTATCAATTTTTTGTCTGTACCCATATAGACAAGGAGCACATTCACAATCACATTTACTACAATTCCACCGCCTATGACCGCTCCCGGAAGTTTCGCAACTTCATCGGCTCCTCGTTCGCCCTGCGGCGGCTGTCTGACCGGGTATGTCTGGAGTACGATCTATCCGTGATTACAAATCCCAAGCTCCACAGCAAGGGGCGGTATCTGCACTACGGTCAATGGCTGGGGGAAAATCAAAAGCTCTCACAAAAAGAACAGATCCGTCTTGCCATTGACGCGGCTCTGACGGAGCGCCCTGAGGACTTTGCAGATTTCCTCCGGCGCATGGAAACGGCAGGCATACAGGTCAAGCACGGGCGCGGCGGCGTGATCTCATTCCTTGTGCCAGGACAACAGCGGGCGGCCCGTTTCCGGGCGGCCACGCTGGGGGACGGCTACGGCCCCGAGGACGTGCAGGCCGTCATTGAAGGCAAGGCCCCCACACGCAAGACCCCAGCGAGGAGAGCGCCCGCACCCCGCCGTGTCAATCTGCTGATTGACATTCAGGAGCGGATGCGTCAGGGCAAAGGCCCCGCCTATGAACGATGGGCCAAGGTGTATAACCTTAAACAGATGGCGGCTGCGCTGCAATATCTGAAAGAGCACCGGCTCTTTGAATATGACGATTTGGCCGCAAAGACTGACGCTGCCACGGAGCAGTTTCACACGCTGGCCGGGGACATTCAGCAGACCGAGGCCGAGCTTTCCCGTGTGTCCGATCTGATGGCTGCCGTGGTGCAGTACGCAAAGACCCGCCCTGCTTTCGATGGGTACAAGGCCGCCAAGTACAACCGGAAATACCTTGCCGAGCATGAGGCGGAGCTGGCCGACTACCGGGCAGCCAAGGCGACAATGGCCGAGCTGCTGGGCGGCGAGAAGCTCCCCAAAATAGACGTACTAAAAGAAAAACGCCGCCAACTGGCAGCGCGGAAAAAAGCTCTTTATTTGGAATACCGCAAGGCCCAGCAGGATATGCGGGAGCTGGTGGCAGTCAAGGGCAGCGTGGATCATCTGCGCGGGCTGACGGACAACCAGCGCAATAAGGAGCAGGCCCGTTAGGGACGGCGACGCAGACAATGTTTCTTCTGGTCACGGTGGCCAGAAGTCCAGCGGGTTTGGGGGCACCCCAACAAGCATTTCCGCAGCGTGGAAATTGCAAGTGTCAATACACTTGCCTTGCTTGCCGCTAACGCGCTCCCCCGGAAACTCCGCAAAAAAAACGGAGGCAGCGCCGTTTCTTACGCTCCCTCCGTTCCACGGTTTTCTATGATTGCGTCGATAATTCCTTCGACGAGCCGCAGCTCACTTTCGCTGAGGGAATTAAGCAGAATGTTGATCCGCTTCTTTGCGGCTTCATCTGCGCTCATATCGGGGTAGAAGTATTCATCTACTGACAGGTCGAACATGGTTGCCAGTTGATAGAAAATATCTAAGCTCGGATGTTGACCGTCGTTTTCGTGGTACATGACAGTACGAGTGTCCCGCCCGATGATGTCGGCCAGTTGCTCCTGTGTCATGCCTTTCTTCTCGCGGGCTTTCTTGATTGCAAGCCCCATCGGACGAAAATCAAATTTGCGTTCGCTCTTTTCGTTCTTCATGTCATCACCACCTAATGTAATTTTACATTTCGGGTGATAGTATTTGAACGGTGCTACATTTCATTCGTACTCATTTTTCATTTCATGTACACAGTTGAACTTGTGATACTGTAATGATAAAATAAACAATAGTGTACCTTTCACGAAAGAAATATCTCAACTCTACTATCATTCAACATCCAAAATGATATACTCGCTTGCCATTCGGTTGCTAAATGGCAGCGTTAGAGCGATAATGCTCTTAGCAATCACAGGAGGTCAAAATCAATGTTCAATATTGACAAGAAGAAATTTGGCGCATTTGTCGCCGCACTTCGCAAAGAAAAAGGAATCACTCAAAAAGAGTTGTCAGAACAACTCTGTATATCTGATAAGGCTGTAAGCAAATGGGAAACGGGAGTTAGCTTGCCCGATACCGTTCTATTGATCCCGCTGGCAAATCTGTTGGATGTTTCCGTTACGGAACTTTTGATGTGTGAGAGATTGCCGAACGATGATGTACTAAAACCTGATAAAGTTGAGGATATTGTTAAGACGGCAATCACTTATGCGGACGAAAGCCCTGAAAGGGCATATCATGTAAAGAGCAAGTGGATTGTCTTTTACGGATTTTCCCTTTTGATTTGTTGTATCGGTACATTTCTGAACTATACAACGGCGCAGCCCTGCATGGAAACCTTGGAAACGCTTGCGCTTCTAAGTGCGGTATTCGGCGCGTACTTTTGCTGCTTCGTCCGCACTAAGTTATCAAGCTTTTATGATGAAAACAGTGTAAACATTTTTTATGATGGCCCATTCCGCATGAATGTGCCGGGAGTAAGATTCAATAATCGCAACTGGCCACATATTGTGAGAACTCTCCGCTTGAGTTTGTGCCTGTGTATGATACTATTCCCGATTATCAACATCGTGGCGGGCAGCATTGTAGCAGATGTATGGGAAAACATAGGGAAATATGTTTTCTTGGCTATGTTCCTTTGCGGTGTGCTGTTGCCAATATATGTGGTTGGGAAGAAGTATGAATAAATTAACTATAACCTGTAATAAAGCGTTGCACTAACTCTGCCAAATCTGCTGCACGACGGCAAAAGAAAAAAAGCCGTCGTACAGCAGTCCCATCAACACGCCTATATGAAACGGCGGCTTTGAATTTCAGAGCCGCCGTTTCTTTGCGCTTGCACAAACTGATGACGACTTGCAGGGACACGGTAGCCGATTGGAGGTTAATCTGCCGTGTCCATTTTACTTTTCCATAGCGTTCATGATCTGCACCAGCTAAAAAAAGCGTAGCCCCTCCATCGGAGCAGTCCGGCTTTGAAAGTGAAATTAAACATCATGTAATAGGATATTTATTTGCTTGCGTCCGCATAGCGTTATGCTGTGCGGGCGTTTTTATATGCCCCCGCTTCTGGTCACGGTGGCCAGAGGCTCCAAGGTGCCGCGGGCCGCCTGTTCTCCATTTCAATCCGCACTCACCAACCACCTTTTGAAATGGAGGACAATTATGACGACTATCAACCTGAAACGGTATTACCCCTATATGACCGAAAATGTGATGCTGGAAGTTTCGGACGAGATCGCCGCCGCCCTCTCGATGGGAGGCCGCCTGTGCGACAGCTACAAGCGGCAGAAGCGCAGAAATGGCGAGTGCTCGCTGGACACCGATCCCGGCTTTGAGGCCGACGTGCTCCGTCAGCCCATGACCCCGGACGAGTACATTGAGGCACAGGAAACCACCTTTGCCCTCTATGATGCGCTGACCCAGCTCCCGCCTACGCAGGCCCGGCGTGTGTACCAGCATTATCTTCTCGGCATGAGCAAGGCCGAGATCGCGGCAGCCGAGGGCGTTGGCCGGAGCCGCATCTGCTGCTCCATTGAGCGCGGGCTGGCCACTATGAAAAATATTTTGAAAAAATCTCTGTAAGAGGGAGTACATTTGCCCCCGAAACCTCCTGATAGGTGAGAGGAGTTTTCTTCCTCGCCTTGAAAACTGAATAGACAGTATTCCCGATACGAAATCCGCGTGATAGCGACGTAAGGTGCGCCGCCACGACAGCCAGCTCAGGAGGTGATGGACAAGCTGGCCGAGCGATCAACGTAGCCTTTGACCCGGTGCTGGCAAACCGGGCGCGAGGACAGCGCGGAGGATAATGAAACTTGCTCACGCCCTCCCACAGACTTGAGGGGGAGTTCCTGCGGTATGCGCCAGCCCTCCACGGGCAGCGGTGCTGTGGGGCTATGCAGCCGAAGCCATCGGCGGTCTGGAATACTCCCCGTGCCGGGGATGCGTGGCAAATACGGCACACAACGATCATACAGGGAGCCGTCAAACCGGGCCTTTCTGTCTTATGACAGCCCAAACCATTCCGGCGCGGCGGCTCCCTCTTTTGTGGATTGAAACGGAAAACAACTGTCCCGCTGCTTCTGGTCATCGTGGCCAGAGGTGGGGCAAGGTCAAAGGACGGCGCTTTTGTGCCGTCCTTTCACGTTTCCCCACGGACAACGGGAAACCATCAAATCTATTCACACCGCTGATTGTTATAGGAGGTTTTCAGATGACGGAGGCAAGAGTCGGCTATCACAAGGAAGTCAAAACCGCGTCTTTTCAGGGCAAATCCATCACCGTGGAAAACCTGACCCCGATGCTCTCTCCCCGAGCACGGGATAAGCGCAAGCGTGAAATTGAAAGCTGTCTGTATGAGGTCTTTGTGAAGTATGCGCCGGGACGGGCGCAGATGCACTAATGCGGGACATCCTTGAGATGCGGGGCTGCCAGAGGTATAATATAGGTGTAAGGTTTGGTAGCTCCTACACGGAAAGGAGCACCAAATGATTATTCGTGAAGATGCCATTTATGGCAGACAGTCCGTTGACCGCAAGGACAGTATCAGCATTGAAAGCCAGATCGAGTTCTGCAAGTATGAATTGAGAGGAGGCAATTTCCGCAAGTACACCGATAAGGGCTATTCCGGCAAGAATACCGACAGGCCCAAGTTCCAAGAAATGATGGCCGATATTCGCCGGGGCCTGATCAAGCGCGTAGTGGTCTACAAGCTGGATCGTATCAGCCGTTCCATTCTGGACTTCGCAACCATGATGGAAACTTTTCAGGAATACAATGTTGAGTTCGTATCTTCCACGGAGAAGTTTGACACGTCCACCCCGATGGGGCGGGCCATGCTGAATATCTGCATTGTGTTTGCCCAGCTTGAACGTGAAACCATCCAGAAGCGCGTGACCGATGCCTACTATTCCCGCTGCCAGCACGGTTTTCACATGAGCGGCGCGGCCCCCTACGGCTTCCAACTGGAGCCGACCACCATTGAGGGCATCCGCACAAAAATGATGAAGCCTGACCCGGAAACGGCAGATATTGCAAAGCTGATGTTTGAAATGTACTCCCAGCCCGGAATCTCTTTCGGGGACATCGCCCGCTACTTTGCCGACGAGGGTATCCTGATCTACGGCAAGGAAATGAAACGGGGCTTTATCTCCCAGCTTTTAAGAAACCCCATTTACGCACAGGCCGACCTCGATATGTACGAGTTCTTCAAAAGCCAGGGTACGGTGGTAGTCAATGAAGCTACAGATTTTGCCGGGACAAACGGTTGCTATCTCTATCAGGGCCGGGACGTGCAGGAAAGAAAAAACAAGCACCTGAAAGATCAGATACTTGTTCTTGCTCCCAGCGAGGGGCTGGTATCGTCTGATACATGGCTGCGCTGCCGGAAGAAGCTCATGGCGAACAAGACGTTCCAAGGCGGGCGCAAGGCAAAGAACACATGGCTTGCCGGAAAGGTCAAGTGTGGCCGCTGCGGGTACGCGCTTATGAGCGTCGGCAATCCGACAGGCGTTCAATATCTCCGCTGCTCTAAGCGGGCTGACAGTAAAAGCTGTGACGGCTGCGGGACGCTTCGTACACGGGAATTTGAAAGGTTCCTGTACGGCGAGATGGTCAAGAAGCTGTCCGAGTTCCAGACGCTGACGGCAAAGCGGGAAACGGTCAATCCCAAATTGACCGCGTTGAACATGGAGCTTGCCCGCGTGGAGGACGAGATTGAAAAGCTGCTGAATACTTTGACCGGGGCTAATGCGGTGCTGCTGTCCTATGCCAACAGCAAAATTGAGGAGCTGGACACACGCCGCCAAGCCCTGACAAAAGAGATCGCGGCGCTGTCGGCGGAAACCATGTCCCCGGAGCAGATCGAGCGGTTGTCGGTCTACCTCAACCAATGGGAAGAAATTGACTTCGAGGACAGGCGGCAGGTTGCTGACGGCCTGATCTCACAGATACGCGCAACCGACGAACACGTTTCGATTGAGTGGAAAATTTGACTTTTACTTACCCATCGCACACGACAAAGGACTGTGTGCCCTTGTCAAGCGATGTAAGCATTTATTAAGAATACTCAGCGCACCCGATTGGTGGAGATAAGCGGGATCGAACCGCTGACCTCTTGACTGCCAGTCAAGCGCTCTCCCAGCTGAGCTATACCCCCATGTAAGGGGTGCGCTGAGTAATTTCTTATTCAATTAGTGCGGGGGTTGTTTACCGCTTCAACCGGGCTCCCAGCTGAGCTATACCCCCATGGAACCGGAACCCCTTGATTTTACTGTACTTCCGGGATATTAACTTTTTAGATGCCGCGTTGCGATTGCGGGTTGCTTTACTGGTGACTTGCTCTCGCAGGTTAACTAAGCACCTACACAGATTAGCTATCTTTCTTTTCGTAAAACTGCATGGCTACATTGAATGCATCCAGAAATTCTTCTCTGGAAGTAGGTTTGTCAAACAACGGATAATCAGTAATCAGGCGGTATCCTTTCAACGCATAGGCGTTAAGGGTTTTAATTCCATCCTCAGACAGCAGAGTATCATTGTTGCTAAGATACTGTAGCATAATCTGCTCCAGCTTAGGGCTCTGCGTATCGATGCCGAGTCTTCTGGCCTCAGATGCCACCAGTAACCCAGCAATTTGTGCTTTACAGTCACGATATTGAACTGGGTACCTTTCAACAAGATCCTTCAACTCAGAAGTATCCTCGTCGATTTGGCCTGCTGCCATGCCAATCAATGCACAGCAGTAGTACACATCGAATTGGATAAACTTATTCTTATCCTCCGCAGCGTGGGAGCCTTCGAGATTCATAATGTTGTTAAAGTAGCTTTGGGCACTTTTCGCTATCTTAAAATGCATTATTTTTCATCTCCTTTGTGCTCTCTTTGATACGAATCGAAGAAGTCAATTCCTTCATAAACAACTACGGCCTGATCCTGGGGAGATGCCACAACCGTAAGATACTGCGAATCGGGATTTGCATAGAATCTGTCCGCAAAACGCTCCACTTCTGCTGACTGAACAAAGGCAATCATCTGATTGAATACCAAAGGAATGATATCTGCAACAGCCTGCCGTTTTTCGAAATCCATCTTGCCGGTAGGCGAGTCGATAATGAACGGAAATTCCAACTCAGAATCTTCGAAAAGAGTGCCCAGGAAACAGTAGGCAATGCTAAGAGTTTGACCTTCGCTGGCACCGTCCCTACCCTTTAGTTTTATGTACCTATCGATGCTTTCGATTTCTACATAATCGTCAACGATAACACGGCGAAGTTTCTCGTTGGTCTTTCTGACGATTTCTTGCTTCAGCGCTGTGGTAGCCTGTAGTTTGATCTCATTCACCAAGGAATCAACCAACTCTTTTTTGCGCAATGCAGTATTTGTTCTTGTTGCCTTCGCTATTTCCTGCTCATAGTACTTAAATTTTTGATCCGCCTTGTGAAGGTTGTTTTCTTCTGTCAGAGAAGCGTCGTTTTCATCCTTGGATTCAATGCGCTCAAGTTCATCACGAGCAATGCTGATAAGTCTGATCAGTTCCTCAATTCGCTCCTGCAGTTCACGAGCCTTTTCGCCTCCGGCTTTAATGAGTTTTTCCTCATTAGTTTTAAATCTCGTATCGAGGCGATTAGCTTGAGCTCTCAGTTCCTTGAGTTCTTCGAAGGCCTTTTTTAAGCGTTCGTCATACACACTGTCCATCAGACTACTCTTAACCGTGTTAAGAACCGACTGTTGGTCACTTCCCAGATACTGGTCAGCCCGCTTCAGGATAGCCGTTCTCTCCCGTTCGCCAATGCATCTATCGCAGACACACCGGTCTGCAGAAGCCAATTCGGTGAAGAAGTCTTTGGCAATGGTTTTAGGCAACTTGAGTTTTTTCATGCTATTGCCTAACTCGAACATTCTCGCACAGAGGCTTTCGCTCAGTAGATAGGGAGACTTAATTATCCCCAGAATAGAAGTGATCTTAACGTCGATTTCGCCGCGATTCTTCTGCTGTTCCTTGAGAATATCATTTTTCTCTTGATTCAGCTTTTCATAGCTCTTGTCGAGTTCCTGGCGCTGTTTCTCCTTCTCTACTTTTTCAGCTTCAAACGCAGCAATCTCTTCGCAAAGCTTCTCACACCGTGCTCTCAGCTTGGCCCGAATTGCGTCAATGTCACTTTGCCGGGTACGCAAATTGCTAAGTGAACTGGATGTTCCACGCTTTCCTTCGGCGTTTTGGATTTCGGTAAGGATTCTCTGGTTTGCGGCCAAAATCTCATCCAATTCATCGAGGCGATATAGGTAGCGAATCGTTTCATCAGCTTCATTGGATGAGCTGTCCATAGACTTCGCCGCCTGCTCACCGTCAAACACAAAGCGTCTAACAAATTCAGGCGTAAAAATACCGCGAATAGACTCAGGTAAACGAAGTCCAGCTTCTCGACCCTTGGGAGGAGCAGAGGTTTCCACCTGCACCGTTCCATCTTTGTAATTCATAGAAAGGAAGTACTTATACTGTCTATCATCAAATTTGACAGTGATGCTGAATTCACCTCTATCTGCTTCCGTTAATGTAGGCGCGAAAGAACGCACTTTGGACGCAGTCCATCCAGCGGCTGTTCCATCAAATAATCCTTTGATGAGTTCCATTGTGGTTGTCTTACCGGTACCGTTGGCCATCATAATAAAATTGTTGCTGATTACGGAGCCATCGGCTTTGGTAAAGGGGAGCTTCAAGGCAGTGATTTTTCGGATATTTTTATATTCGAGCTCGAGGATTGCCATCTTCATACCTGAATATCCTCCTCATCATCCTCAATCAGTGTAAGTATCCGTTTTAAATCGCTCTCTTTGGCGTTATCATCAAACTTGTTTTTGACATATTGTCTGAATGCCAGTTTGAAGTCGGACGAGGTGTTTGATGCGTTGACAACGGAATCAATCGCATTTTCGATGATTTTATTTCTCATGTTCGCATCTCCTTGTCTGTGAAAGATCTGTAAGCCACTCTGCACGATCGGCATCGGCGTTATTGTCATTTTCCTCGGAATCCTCAATCACGAAGTCCACAACAGTTGCTTTCTTTTCTGGGTTGTTTTTATCCAGGCGTAATGCGCGCCCGATTCTCTGCGTTGTCACGAGCCTAGAACGGTCAGAAGAAAACAGGATAATGTTCGTGACGCTGCTGATATCAATTCCCTCGGAAACTTTTTTACAGGTCAGCAGGCAGTCAATTTTTCCTGCCGCAAAGTTCTCCAAATTAATTTTTTCATCATCGGCATAGTAGGTATGATATTTGTCGCTGTACCTGACAAGAATCTCCTGGAGCTTTGCGCCATATTCCATGGTCTGAACAAAAATGATACACTTCTGCAACAGCTCCGGTCGCTGAGAAATCAGACTTTCAAACTCCTCCAGCTTGTTGACCGCTGTTTTATTGACAAGCGCCAATTGAGTAAACATATCCTTTTCATCAACAGGTTCTCCGCTCTCCTTTTTTGTATTGAACGCTGCGATAATCTTGCGCTTTTTGAGCTTTTCTTCGTCAGAGAGAACATAGGGCAGAGGAATATAATTGAATTCGCACAGGATTCCTTTTTGAATGGCATCCTGCAGCGTAAACTCAAAAATTACTTCTCCAATTTCATTCAGCAAGAAATCATTTCCAGCCTCATCGTACTCACGCTCTGGCGTAGCGCTCAACCCGAGGCGATATCGATACGGAGAGAGCCTGCCCGAAAGATTTTCGACAAAAGTATTAGAACCAGCTCCATGTACTTCGTCAAAAACAAACAGCGTATCATTGCGATAATCGCCAGGTAGACGATCAAACAAGTCCAGCAATTTGGAGAGATTTCTGGCGTCACGAGAAAGAATTAAGATGGAATCATCTGGGTGCATGACGAAATCTTTCATCATCTTCTGGGATGCATAATGATAGTTGATTTGCTTGTTCTTGTAGTTTTCTCGAATTTGAATTGCCCACTGATCCAGCAAATCGTTGCCGTACATAGTAATAACAACGCGACGAATTTCCCCGCTATCAAACAGCTTGTTGATGATTTTCATTGCAGTAACAGTCTTTCCGGTTCCGGTAGCCATTGCCAGAATGCCATGCTCTTTTTCCAGAAAGGTCTTTACTGCTATGTCCTGATGAACCCATTTACTCGAACCTGCCGGCAAAGAATACGGCCTATCCGGGGAACGCAATTCAAATATTTTGTTTTTAACTGCTTGTGGAATGGTAAATATTTTGAGATTGCGGTCTTTTCGATTCCAGATTTTCTCGAAACGAGCGGTATCCGCATCGACATACTCCTGTGTACCAGCCCACGTTTTGAAGACTTTTATGCTTTCATAATTTTGGAATCCATGCTTGCTGTCGTTGATAGAGCCAGAGAAGGATAGCGCATCGTTGCCCTTATAGAAAATGCCAAATTTATCGTGAAAGTCTCCTTCCTCCAACTTTTCACAAGGAATTGCAAAACGCATATCAATAATTCCATCATACAGCATCCAGGAGAATGCATTTATAATGTCTGCTTCCATCTCTTGTTTGAGTATCTCAACATTTTCGAGGAGAGCTGCTTCGAGGCGCAGAAATGCGCTACCATCTTGGTTCTCAGCTCCAATAATTGCGTCCGTGTCCTCTGTGGAAAGAATGGGACTTGTAATTAAGCGCATTTTTCCTCCGCGAGAGGCGAAGTCGGATAATCCTGCGACGTTGTATGTGAGCCACCCTGTTGTGAAGTAGCCGACGCCTCGGTCAAAGCGTTCAGCCCACTTTAAACACGGCATATACAATTCATCTATCAGGTTATCTTCTGAGGTATCTAAACAGGCTTTGACCTTTGGATAATCCATATAAACCTCCTTTAGATGTTGTCATCCAGATGGCACAGATGATTATAGAAATCTTTGCTGTACCGTTTTTCATCTTCGAGAAGCTTTGCTCCTCGGTCCAAATGGGCCTTTACCAAACCGGGGAAATAGTCATCCTCGCGAATCACTTTGCCCTCGTTGTTAATGATGAGAGATTTAAACAGCAAATCGTGATCACCGAAAATGACCTGCCGACTCAGTTCCAAGCCATTATTATCAGTCTTAAAGTCATCGGCTTGAAGTTGTCCCTTTCTGACCGACAGTGCGATTGCCAGTTTAGATAGGATAAATGGCTGCAATCTCAATGACTGACCTAACGAGTTGAATATCTCCTGGGTCTTTTGTGACGTATGAAGCTTATTAGTCATTGTGCTTGCCTCCGAAATAAGTGTTTGCCAGGATTTCAGTATTTCCGTTTGCTGTGTGGTTCAAGACAAATGTATTGGAAATGATGTCCGATATGCTCTCGCGATACTCACCAACAATCTCCTCATCGGTAGACAAGATGATAATCTGACCATTGAGTTTTTTGAAGAACTGACTCAGGATCTTTCCTCGATGTTCCTTATCGATTCTCGCAAATGGTGTGTCTACGATGTAAGGCACATTGATTTTGTTGAGCTGCGAAAGCGCTTGATATAGTGCCATAATAAAGATTTGCTTTTCTCCCGCAGAAAGCTGTTGCTTTACCTCAACCGGCAGTTCAAATTCGGCTTCATCGACAATAAGCTTTTGTTGCAGGACTTCGTAAGCATACAGACCGATCTGAGCAATAAGATACTCAACACCGTTCTTACCAATGATTTTATGTATTTCATCAGCTTTAAAGTGTTTGTTTTTATAGGGAAGAACATTTAGGCTATCATCGATATGGATTCCATCAATCAAATCAGATTTATTGATCAGACTTGCGAAGAATTGGCTAAATCCCGTCTCGACTAAACGAATACTCTTATCGTAAAGCGTCTTTTGGAGTTCATCAAATGCCAGTAGTGCACGCGCTGAAATATCGTTAATGGACTGCTTTTTCAAGAGCACCTCATAATCACTTTTAGCCTTGGCAAGCTTAGATGCAGATATCGCTTTCTGGGCGCGTAGTTCTTGCAATTCTTTATCTACTTCCAGAAGCTGTTGCGTGCATTTGGACTTCTGCTCATTCAAATCGCTTTTCATCTGCAAGTATCCATCATAGTTTTCGATACTGCTCCGCTCCATTTTCTTTCGGATGCGTTTTACGCATTTTAAAGAAGCCTTAATGTCATCAGTCGCTTCTTTGACACGGTTGGTGTCATAAGCCAGGAGACTGTTGATTTTTGCAGTTAGTTCAAATCTGTCGAAGTCAGACAAATTGAGAATGGGCGTTATCTGTGAAGTGTGGCTGGCATAGCTGGCAATCTCGTAGATAACCTTTTCAGAAATATCGTCGGCTAATTCTATATTTGCCCGGCTCAACACGCCGGAGATGATCGACTTGATTTCCGGGGCATCAATTGTGCTTTTTACATTTGCATCGACCTGTGCCTTGTGTTCCAGTGCAATTTGGGCCTTTAGTTCTTCCAGTTGAGTTCTAAGGATAATAAATGGGAGCACATTATTGGCCAATTCTTTGAGCCATTTATGGCGTCCCTCGCGGCGAACATCCTCTTTTGCAATCTGATCTTGCATAGAGCGCCATTCTTTTTTAGAAATACCGCCACCCTTGGCGTATGCCTTTTCAAGAGACGCAAGCCTCTGATCAATAATCAAAATCGCATTGGAAATCTCTCGATATTCATCCTCAGCGCATTCTACTCTCTGTGCAATCAGATTGTCTGCTTCAAGGCATCTATCGTATTCCGCTGAAAGCGTCATGGCCCCCTTTGCCTTGCTACGAGAAATTCTACGGAAGTTTTCCCGAATAATCTCCATCGTATCAAGGCTACAGAGCTTTAAGAACGCATCCTTGAAGTCGGAGTTTTTGCTGCTGTTGAACACGAAATCACTGATTTTTTCGCCGTCAAAGAAGTAGAAGCGGAAGAGATTGGGGGGCAGTGTCTGTAAAAGATAGCTCTCAAAATCACTCTTTTCTGTCTCAGAAAGTGTCTCGCCGTCTTTGTACACAGTAAAGGTTTCTGCTATTTTCTTGCCTGCTACCCTCCATGATCTGACAAACGTGTATGTGTGATCGTACTTTCCGTCATCCATCAGCAAGTCAATGACAACTTCTGCCTCACCAATTTTTTGCAGTTTTTCATTGGCATTGATAATTTTCTCTATCTCGGCAAAGTACTTTGCGTTATTGGATTCAAAACCATATGCAACGCAGCCGTAGAGACATATTTTGATAGCGTTAAACAGTGTCGTTTTACCTGCACCATTTTTGCCGCCGATCAGTACCATTCTTTTAGTAATGTCTGATACATCAAAATCGAAGGCATTTTCGTTGACATATGGACCTATGTTTTTTACTTGTATGCGCTTAATCTTCATGGTTCAATGCTCCCTCGACAGAATTATAGTGCAACCAGCCTTGTCCAATAATGCTGTCAAATGCCTTTTGCATTTTGTTGTTCTTCGTAATGTGCTTATTGGTATCTACAGAAACAATCAACTTCGTAATCAACTCAACCGGGATATCATACTTATCTGCAACATCCCTGATCGCTTGGATCGCCTCATCATCAAATCGCGGAGTTTTATAATCATCCCATGGAAGCTTTTTGCCTTTGACCTTATGGTAGGTTTCAACGAGTGCTCGACATGTAAGGTCGCCTTCCTCGTCCCACATCTTGTCAATTGCTTTCAGTTCAGCTTCTGTAATCAGCTCCATGCCTGTCCTGTTTTCGAGGTCGAGGAGTTTTTCGAGAATGAGGCATCGCGCTTCAAGCGTAAACGGTCCCATTCCAAAGCTTCCGTCTGACTTCTTATAGACAGAACCGTTGCGGCGCTTAGAATCTCGATATTGACTATTCTCCCGCATTCTGAGCAATTCGTTTCTGAATTCTCTAAGCGGAATTAGTTCCGTAGCGCCTTTGTTGATGAAGTTCTGTAACGACTTATCCTCTTTCACCATGGTGCAGCACCAGCACCCAAATCTGGAGTTGCCGGTTATCGGAATTTTCTCACGGTCGACCTCACCCAAAACGCTCTTTTCTTCACCAAGGTTTTCGCCCTGGTAAAGACTGAACAAATACTTCATGTCACTTCCCCAAGGACTTCTGCAATCGCCTTTTAAGAGGAATTCCCAGACCAAATCGTTAGGGATTTCAGTGATAGGATTGTAGACATAAGCATTGGGAATGTCATTATGCATATTCAGCAGTTTGCCTTCGATTTCCCGTGCGGTAATGGTCTTCATTCGAGTTAGACTTTCGCCCTTGCGGACGCCGAGAAGAATGATGATTTCGCCGCTCTCCTTGATTCGCTCGTTGACAAACTTATTCATCGGCATGATTTTCAGCCTGTCTGTACACCATCTGAATCCGGGAGGCTCTGGGGTGGGATAGCCCAGGCCAATGACCCGGCTCCAGAATGTCTGTTCCGGCTCCGGGTAGATCACACTGGCTTTGATGTTGAGACGATCTTTTCCCGCTGCTCGGTTGATGTTATCCGAGGATGAGTGCATGTAATTCTTTACGATGGGATTTTCAACCATCGTGTCGGATGTAATGACATGAACGGTTTTGTCAAGCTTAGCGCCAGCATCCTTTAACCGCTTCATGGCTTCATATACAAGACTGACCAGCAAAGTAGAATCTTTGCCACCGCTGTAGCCAATAAGCCACGGACGGCTGTCGTGCTTGTAGACGATCATAATTTCTTTAATGATATCTTCAAATACTTGAAACTTACCTGTATATGGCATTGTGAATTCCCATCCTTACTTTTTTCTGTTATGTGGATCCGGAATATCTCGCCAGCCAATTCCGAGATAATCTAAAACTTTTCCCCAGCCATACGGTGTTCCGTTTTCATCAAGGCAACACCTATTCATCCAAAAATCCCACTCTTTGTAGTTCCGCTCCCGTAGCCGATCGAATCGGTGAGGCCGTTTTTCGAGCTGAATTCCAAATCCACACATCGAGCATCCAGTTCGCTGCTCTCCAGAAGTATACAAACGACCATCTTCATCCTTCAGTATGCTTCCATAAATCTCAGGGACAGGGACCTTTAAATCAAGTGCCAACTGTAATAAATCCTGTCTATTAAAAATTGCAAATGGAGCCGAACGAATGGTACCTTTTCCAAAGTAGTTACAGCCATTCAGCATTAAAGACTTCTCACGTCTTCCGCCTTCGGATGCCATCAGCCCTAAATACGGTACACAATTGTGCTCTTTAGCCCAATCAGAGCACGGTTTTTCTTTGAGGTAATAGCAACACTTCGAGGAGACTTTAAACGGTGCAATTTGATAATTCACGCCTTCTTCTTCATTTTCTAATCCGCCGAATTTTTCGAGCCACTTCTGCGCAAGTTTCATTTTTGAATGCTTTTGAAATCCACCATATTCACCAGTTTCGCCTGTAACAATTGCATGCCTTATGGTTTTATTATTGGGAGTTGGGTTTTGAAGCAATTCAATTTTACGGGCGATTTCCTTGGAGAGTACAGGGAAACCAAATTCTTGAATTAGTTTTTGCTTATTCCATCGCGTACCATCAGTTCTAACTGCTGGTGGTAGTGAGATAACTCCAATCTGTTTGTGGATTTTTTGGATACTAACATCTTCGAGCGAAGAGACTGATACCGCTGGCACATCTATTCCTATTGATTTCAAGAAGAAGAACAGTGTAATACTGTCAAGTCCCCCTACTGAAACATAGCAATCCAAGTCCCTTTTTCCACATTCATTGTAGAATTCCCATGCTCTTATGCGCGCATAATTCACTTTGAATTCATATGGCATACTTTGTTTTACTCGAAAACTGGCAATTTTGCTTCCGGCATCGATGTTATTTGAATTAAATGTATTCTGTTCCATTTGAGTTCTCCAGGATTATCCCATCATGATTCTTTCTTTTTTTGCCTCCTCATCACTGATTGGCAGAGAAAGAAGTCGCTTAATTTGAATGTATGTCAAAAAGATACCTTGTTCATTTCTGTTGATCTTTCCATTAGGTTTAATTGCACGGTTCATCCAACACGCTTCATTATTTCGAAGCCAGTCGATTTTCTTTAATCCCTTCAACGATTTTGCCATGTTAATCTGAGGATTCACGCAATAGAATTCTCCCAAGCGTCCCAGTGCCAAGATAATCAGACCTTGCGTTGTGATATAATCCTCTCGCAAACTTTTTTTACTTAATTCACCACTGTCCATCTCGTTCCACTCACGCATATTAACAACCACGTGATTCCAAAATGTATAAACGAGTTTTTCAGCATTGTCCTGATCATGGATCACCTTACAGATACGCTTGTTAGCTGTATAGAAGGTGTTAAGTGTAAAGATGTTAGAGGAATATTTGCTAAGGTTGTCTTTCTCCTTGTCAGTATACTTACGTAGGAAGCTGATTGAGTTGACGACATTCTTCGTGATTAGTGCCACAGGATCTTTCGACTCGTATAGTGTATTTAAGGATTTCGATGTGGTAACAGCATGCTTGTTGAGGTCAGTAAACATCTGCTGGCTCCGTTGAAGTCCCTGGTCTTTATAAAGGACAATCGAAATCGTTTCTTCTTTCAGGCTCTCGTCTTCGGCAATCGCTGCCTCAATGGCCGCCTTTCGATGCTGGCCATCGTTGATCAGGAAGGAAGCGGTCATATCGATTTCCAGAAGGCCTGCATTCTCATTGCTGTCAGCAGGGACAAACTTCATGTCACCGTCCACAGATGCAGCCAGAGCTGAAAAGACATACGAATCTCGATTAGACAAGATGTATCCACAGATTTCAGGAATACGAGCTTCGTTGAGCTTTCTTTGGGCGCGATACTCGGCAGGGACATCGCTGCTATCGGTCGCAAAAATCTTACTCATTAACCCAAGGGGAACCATGCATATATAGTAATCTTTTCCGGCCTGACAGCCCTTTACAGCGGGAAATTGATATTTCAGCATATAGCACCTCTATTTATACGTAAGTATATACTTAAGTATATATTAAAATTCACCAACAGTCAACACAGTACCGGTAATAAAATGCTGCACACACCAGGTTTTATGGAGAAAGTGACTTTCTTTAAAGATCATGATATTATAAAGCAAGTACAATAAAATGGACAATAATAGTTTCCGCAAGATATGTCGTTACCATGCTGCGCATTTAATGAGAAAGCGCTCTCGGAAATATCCGAGAACGCCTTCGTGTTAAGAACCCCAGTTGATTTTTTTACAAGCGCCGTTGAAAACTGTAAAAACTCTTCCGGAAATGTTTTAGTAAAATATTCATTTAGGTATGCTCTGGCATCCTCTTCAGTACTGAAGGAATCTATCTCCTTTTCGGTAGGGTAGCGTTGAAAGTACATACGAGGAGATTTGTTTAACAGTCCATAGTATCCTTTGCTATAGCTGCATTTAATCTCGTTTTCATGTGTATGGATTTCTGCTACTTTAATAAACAATCCTTCATTAGAAAGAGAACTATTAAGCGGTTGAGGAATAAAAATAAAATTAAATAGAGAATTTCTGTACTTCTGAATCGTTGGTGGATATTTATATGGGAAATCGTATTTTGCGGTTTTGACATGAAGAGTTCCGCATTCTCCTACAATAAAGTGTTCTAAACTATAAACTGTTTTATCTCCGAAAAACTTACAAAGTTCAGCTGCGTTGGAAATACCCATGTTATAATTATCACCGTTCTTCGTTACTTTGAAGAAATTACTAATCGCCGCCAAAGACTTACAACGGATTTGTTGAATTGGGTCATCGTCACTTTCACTATATTTATATGCAGCGAGAACTTTACCTCTGGTCAGTGCATGAGAAGAAATATAGTCATAAAGCCATTTGTTTATCTTGCTTTTCCATTCTTCCAGTCTTACAAAGTTGTAGAAAGTATCACTCTCTTTTTTGTTTGCGAAAACGGTAAACAAGACCGCTGCACAAAAGACGCTATAGACTGACTTGTACTCTTCTTTTGCGTGAGGCTTTCCGTCAAAGTATGTAAGGATATACTTTAACGCTAAAATTTTAGGAATCACCTCTTTTTCCATAAGTATCTTCTTTAGCATCGAATGGCAGTTTTGAATATCTATAGAATCTACCTTTTTAGCGCAAATAAATTTGTCTTTAAACGGAGTAGAAGGTCCCTCACTTTCAATAATATCCGTCATTATTTCAACGCATTTATTGAGTCTGGAGAGTACATTTTGCAAATAGTCCCGATCTCGTATGGCTTCAATTAAATGGCTACCTTCGTAATATTTCGTACTTCCACTTTCAAATCCGGATGTGAGACAAAAGTTTTCACCAAACTTGAGTGTACTATACTCGCAATCTCCCTCGCGAGGAAGATATAAGTCACAATAGAAAAAGTGTTCATACAACTTCATCAGAGGATATCTTTTCTCTTCCGAGCTCTGCGTGACGCCATTTAAGCGTAATACATCACGCTTATTCTTTTGCCAAAGAGAACGTGTGAGTTCGCGGCTATCCTGACTAAAAAGATAACCTTTGAAAATATCTTCAGTATCCAAACGAATGCCTTTAAGATTTACATCCAGAAAATACTGGATGCTGGTATTTACATCGTTAGAATAGCTGGCAATTATATTGAACTCAGATTTGCACAAGTTATCAAGAAGCCCCTGGGCTTTATGCCGGTCAGCTAACAACTCGGAAGAAGATATCGTGTTCCATAGTTTTTGAATACGAGGAAGTTGATGATAATCATCGCTTTTAAGAATAGCGTTCCAATCATCGGATGTAATTGCTTCCTGATCAAAGGCCTTTTCTAAGAGTGTCTGGAAGCCTGTAAACCCCTCATTGCGAAGAGGGCACAGATCTGGCGTCGATATCTTGGTCCCAAACTTTTTCTTTATACAGGAAACAATCAACATAAGTACAGTTGTACGTTGTTGACCATCAATAATTTCACAAGTGTGGTCAGATTTAATCGTTAATATTATATTTCCCAAAAACTTGCTGCTGCGAGACAAATCGTACAAAAGCATTTTAAGATTGTTGTCATCCCATCTAACCTCTCTCTGAAAAGCAGGGATAGAATACTTCCTATCTGCCTCGAGGCAAATGATTTGCTGTTGGGGATCATTAGGCTTTACGGATAAGCACACTTGTGTTTTCGACAAAAAATCACTCAGATTAGTAATTGTTCCAACAATTCCCGCCATAATAAAGCTCCTATCTCTATATCCGGATTAGGCGAATGATTTAAAAGTTAAAATATTCGGTATCGAGTTTATATAATTTGAAAGTTTGTGCCGCTGCCACGCCAACCTCATACTTAACAAGAAGATCTGCAAGTAAATTGCCATCTATTAATTTGATATTTTTTTGCTGTTGCTTCTCGATGAATTGTATTGCAGATCTCGTAAAAGACGATGTTGTAATAAAAACACCTTTGTTAATATGTTCCATGGCGCCAATAAAGGCCTGTAAATCATGCCGGGTAACCTTATTGCCATTAGCAAAACGTTTAGCCTGGATATATATCAAATCCAAGCCGAGCTTATCTTCACTAATTATTCCATCAATTCCGCCATCATGTGGTTTTCCTGTAACAATACCCGAATTTTTATCATATCCATACCCCATCTTTAAAAGCAAGTCAACCACAAGATGTTCAAAGAACTCTGGGGAATTGTTTAGGACAGAATCAAATACTTGTTGTCGTATATTTTGTAAATGCTCCTGCAGCGCAGCTTTGATTTTTTCTTCCGGTAACAGTTCAGAAATATCTGTAGTTTTGGGAGCAGCAATAATAGTGGCTGTATTTTCTGTCGAAATCAAACGGAATTTGATCTTTTTTCCTTCATAACCCGCAATTTCAAAGAATTTTATCGGGTAAGCAGTCGGAAAATCCAGACCGATACACCGACGGCGAAGTTGAGCATTGACAACACCAACAGGATTCTCTGCTCCAAAAGAATACAATCCCTGACGAATAATCTCATCATATATTTGTTTTGAGGTCAAACCATCATTATTTTGTTGTAAAACACACTTAATAGATTCTACGATAGTCATCTCATCACCCCCGGCTCCGCTTTATTTGATGGTTGCTTTTCATCCGGCACAATTTCTATAATATCCTCAATTCCACAATCCAACGCGGCACAAATCTTCACGAGTATCTCTGTGGTAACATGCCCGTTCCGCCCCATCTTGGTGACAGATGCTGGGCTAATACCTGCCTTTTTACACAGGTCCTTTTTCTTCATGTCCTTATCGATGAGCAGCTTCCAGAGTTTTTTATAACTCACAGACATAAACTACCTCCTCCGTACCGATATACAAGAAATGCTCTGCCGCTTGGCAGAGCATCCGGTCTATTGCAGCCATACTGCCAAGGCCTATTCCAACACATGACAGCGTTGTTTTTAATGATAACACATTCAGGCAGAGAAAGCAAGAAAATGATAAATCCGCACGAATTTTGACTCTATTAGATTTCTTTTCGAGCCGCAAAAGAAAACAGTTGAACCTCCGGGCAGTCAGAGCTACAATGCCAACACCTCATAACGAGGACAAACTGATTGGAGGTCAGATGATGAATTATGAAGCAAACCCGTGTCAGGACTACGAATCGATTACCATTGATGAACTGAAAGAGCGAACCAGCAGCCTATTGAATCTGGTAACGGAGGGACAGCGACCGCTGCGCGTATGCATGAATAATGGCAAGGAGTTTCTGTTGTGCCCTCAGGACCTGCTCGCCCCTATCTGTGACGCTGACTTTCGTTTGATCCTGCTGTCAGCAATGCGGTATGCGATGGGCAGAAACACATATATGCCCGCGGTAGTTTCCGATTATATTAAGCGCCACATTCGGTTTCTGGACGATAAGTTTCTTGCGTTGGCTGCCGATGATATTCGACGGCACCTCGAAGACTACGCAGAGCATGAGCCGAATCCAAATCTTTGGCAAGGCCTTTTTGATGCATTCGAAACAGAGCAGAGAGCGCGTGCCACTCGTCAGGCAAGGAAGATTAGGTCTTGTCCGCCCTGCGGAAAGTCCTCGCTTTGAGTGCCAATCGAAAAATATTCATGATGAAATTACGACAAAAGTCAACTGTGTTTTCCTCGCATGGCGCAGATACTTTCCTTTACTTCGGTACGATTTTCCTTAAAACACCACCAGAATTAAGGGAATGTAATAACTGTTAGGGTGTGATGGTATTCTTTGTCTATAGCGATACAAATTCTGCACCGCCCATTCCTGTATAAAGGACTTGCTTAACCTCTCCAGCAGAGGTACAATGCGACAGACTGGTGAGGCAAATCATCCGTCCGCGGCACTCCAGCAAACTATAAAAACCGCTTTCTGTTCCCTGTCATGAGGGTATTCAGAAAGCGGTTTTTGACCACATGTTTGACTACAGACAGCCGTGGAGTGTGCGGAAACAGTGGAGTCAAGAGTTGCGAAGAGCATCTATAATAAAGAAAAAGCGGCTATAAAGCGTCGAAAAAAGTAGAAAAATTTTTATTCAAAAGTTTGTCTATAGCGAGGCAGATTTTAAACCGCCCCATGTAGGGTCTGAATGCTATTTTTCTTTATTTCCCGCGTCTTCCAGCAGATTTGTAACCACTTCGCTGAGCTGTGTGGCGTTCTTGGAAGTGATGACAGGAACGCCGGTCTGCGTCTCAATGGCCTTTCGCGCATCGCCAGCCACCTTGCCTCCAGCACGGGCCACGTCTAATGGATTTTGCATATGCTTTCGCATTTGAAGGCCGCAGACGGCGTTGCGGGTTTCTTGCTGGCGAACGGTGCGTTGGGCGACAGTGACACTTTAGAGATTCGCAAAAAACTGATTCAGAATGATAAGGTGGAAGCCATTGTCATTCTTCCTCGGGAACTGTTTATCACCACCGATATCAGTGTCACGCTCTGGATACTGAACCAGAACAAGAAGGGCGGGAAGTATCACGAACGGATGCTTCGCAACCGGGAGCATGAAATACTGTTTGCAAAAATAGCGTGCGTTCAAAGAAAAGATACAGCTTATTTTCTTCGTTTAATTCAACTCGTTTCCATGCTATACGATTGTCGAAATATAATTGCTCTGTGCGCGTTGAAGACGAATATCACACAGAACATGGGCAGGCCGCATTGCACCGCGACTTTCATTTTGATTCTCCTGTGACACAGTAAGAAGTGACAAGACTTTATAAGTAAACACCGAATCGCACAGCGCAGGCATTTTGGCCTGATGCTGTGCGATTTCTTTTTCACCTTACGAAATGCTGGCCTGCACAGCCGTTTGCTATGCAGCGCGTCTCATCCTTTGGGATGATTTACATTTCAGAACAGCCGCGTATAATATAATTTGAGATAGGTGGCAAAAGGCTTATGACAATCTCGCACTGTATCAAAGGGAGGGAAGAAATGACCGAAAATATCATCATAAAGCCCTCCGTTCAGAAACGGTTTGACAGCTTCATGGCGCATGGCAGAGTCCTTTTTTTCAGCGCACCCTGCGGCTTTGGAAAGACCGTGCTGGCGGACGCGCTGCTGCGCGGGCGGAATGTGCTGCGGCAAAGCGCGGCAGACCCAGACTACGCGATCCCACCGTCAGCGCAGGATTGGGACATTCTGCTGATTGACGATCTTCAGCTCATGCAGGAGGAAGCCGGGCAGCAGGCTCTTTGCGAATTGATTCGCTCAAGTCCGGAGCGCCATTTCGTGCTGCTCTCGCGCGGTGTGCCGCCCGGCTGCCTGACGGCGTTTCAGTACACGGGGCTGATGACGGTGCTGGAGGCCGACGACCTGCTTTTTGACGCGGACGATGTGCGGCGACTGTTTCAGCTTTCGGGAGCAAATGTAACAGATAGCGAGATCGGCGGAATTTTGAAAGGATCCGTGGGCTATCCGCTGGGTGTGGCCATCACGGCGCGGTGCATGTCCCCGGACAAGCCGTGGACACCGGAGCTGGCGGCGCGGGTGTTCCGCGAGGTGTTCCTCTACTTCGAGACCGCCATCTACCGGCGCTTTGACCTGCCGGTGCGGCGCTTCCTGTTGGAGCTGGCTCCCTTTGAAAGCTTTGACCTGGAAATGGCGCGGATGGTCAGCGGCGATCCCCGTGCCGGCGAACGGCTGGACTGGCTTCTTCGATACACCACTATGCTGCGCTACGACGACTGCCAGCGCTTCCACTTCTGGTCGGGGTTCCGAGCTTTTCTCCTCTGGGAGATGGAACGGGAGTATACCGAGGAAAAGCGCAAAGCGCTCTTCAGCCGGGGCGGGCTGTACTATGAGCTGAAGGAGGACTACGCCCACGCCCTGGAATGCTACACCAGCGGCGGTGACCATTCCAAGGTCTCCGAGCTGCTGGTGCGCAACGCTGAGCTGCACCCCGGCATGGGTCACTATGCCGAGATGGAAAAATACTACCGCAGCCTGCCGGAGGCGGAAATTCTCGCCTCTCCCTCGCTGATGCAGGGCATGAGCATGCTCTGCGCGCTGGCGATGGACTACGAAGGCTCGGAGCGCTGGTACGGCGAGCTGCAAGCATTTGCCGAGCGCTGCGGCAGGCAGGACGCCGCCGGAAAGCAGGCCCGCAGCCGCCTTGCATGGCTGGACATTTCTCTCCCCCAGCGGGGCGTGAACGGTCTGACGGAAACCATTCCCGCCGTGTTCCGGCTGCTGATGAACAAGGAAGTGACGCTGCCGTCCTTCTCCGTCACAAGCGCGCTGCCCAGCATCATGAACGGCGGCAAGGACTTTTCCGCATGGAGCAAAAAGGACGACCTGCTCTACAAAACCCTCCGTCTCCCCGTGGAGGCGGTGCTGGGGCGGGACGGCGTGGGTCTTGCGGACTGCGCCATCGCCGAGAGCAAGTTTGAAAAGGGGGAGGACGTGGCCGGTCGGATGCTGTCCCTTCTCCCACAGCTGAACGAGGTCCGCAACCGCGGCACGCCGGACATGGAGTTCGCCGTCAGTGGACTGCTGGCCCGCAGCCAGCTGGCAAGCGGACAGCCCGCCGATGCGCGGCGCACCATCGAGGTGCTCCGTGAATGCTTTGCCGAGCGCGGTTTGACACGCTTTCTGCCCAATATGGACGCCATGCTCTGCCGTATTGACATGCACACCGGCGACCTTGACGCGGCGGACGCGTGGTACAGGGAAAAAGCCCCGCGCGAACCCACGCACCTTAACGTCATGCGGCGCTACCAGTATCTCACCCAGGCCATGGTGGAGCTGGAAGACGGCAGGCCGGACGCGGCGCAGCTGACGCTTGCCCCGCTGGAGCCGTACGTCCAAAACTGCGCCCGCATCATCGACGGCATTCACCTGAATGTCCTGACTGCCATTGCTCTGTACCGCAAGAAGGACGAGCGGTGGCGCGAGCGATTGACGGCGGCGCTGGATGCGGCGGCGGAGTACCGCTTCATCCGCACCGTCAGCGTATACGGCACGGCGGTGCTGCCGCTGCTGGAGGCACTGGACTGGGACGGCAACAAAGCATGGCGCAAGCGGCTGATGGCGGCGGCGCGGACGCAGGCGGCGTTCTACCCGCATTTCCTCGAACCCCGCCTTGCCCCCGGCGAGGAGCTGACGCCCACGGAGCTGCAAATTCTGCATCTGCTCTGCGCGGACAAGTCCAACGCCGAGATCGCACAGATCATGGATGTGAAGCTGCCGACCGTGAAGACCCATGTCAGCCACATCCTCGGCAAGCTGGACGTGAAGCGCCGGGCGGAAGCCAAGACCGCCGCGAAGAAGCTGCATTTAGTGCAGGACGACCTGTAAAAACAGCATCCGGCAGATGTCGGATTTCCATATAAAGGCAAGACGATTTTTCAAGGAGGAAAGATATGAAAAAACGAGTTTTGAGCTGTCTCATGGCGCTGGCTCTGTGCCTGACGCTCCTGCCCGCCCCCGCATGGGCGAAAGAGGCGGACGCGCAGACGCAGACCGGAACGAGCGGCACGGTGTACACGGTGGACGCGGACACCGCCGTGCAGAGCGTAGAGAACGATGTCGTGGTGCAGGCGGAAGGTAGCGCAGTGGCGGATGTGGACGGTACGGCCTATACCGACCTGATCGCCGCCTTTGACGCGGCGCAGGAGAAACCAAGCGCCACGGTGAAATTATTGGCGGATGTCGCAACAAACGGCCTTTCCAGCCGCACCCATAGAGGCACTGGCACTGGCGCTGGCAACTATATTTTTGAGCAAGGGAATGTTACCTTCGACCTGAACGGCCATACGCTGACGTGGACAAAATACGATGTCTATAGTACTTCGCTGGTGGTCGGCGACAACGGCAGACTGACCATACGCGACAGCGGCACCGGCGGCAAAATCTACAACGAAGAAACACAGGCGCTCCAGATTTACGCAGGTACGCTGAACATCCAAAGCGGTACCGTCGTGAGTGAATCCAACAAAGCACTCAAGATCATCGGCGGAGATGTCAGCATCACCGGCGGCACCATACACAGCGGCCATTATTTTGGGGAAGGCGTATCTATCAGTCCGGATACCGTTAACAACAGGACTGCAACGCTAACGATCAGCGGCGGTGCCGAGCTGAAAGGCGGTACTAACGGCAGCGGACTGTACGTTGACCACGTAGGCGATGAAAACCCCTTGGTCAAGCTCTCCGGCGGCACCTATACCGGCGGAAGTAGCGGCATCAATTGCTACAATACGACCGTCGGCACGCTTTTGGATGAAAACTGTCGGTATATGCTCAGCGGCTCGGAGGTCACCGACACAGGCGTTGCTGCTCTCGGTAGCGGCGTAACGGTGGAAGCCGATCCCAACGCGCCGGTAGAGTATATCGATGCGGACGGCAACCCCGCCAAACATACCAACTGCACGGAGATCACGGCGGAGACGTGGGACATATCACAGGGTTGGCATGTGGTAAAAGAGAATGTCACGATTTCCGGGCTCAATATTTCCGGCGAGGTCAATCTGATTTTGTGCGACGGGGCAACGCTGACCGTCACCAGCTTTATGAATGTTTCAGCAGGCAGCACACTGAACCTTTTCTGGCAGTCCGCCGGAAGTGGTAAGCTGACGGCAGCGGACATCAGTGTCCTGGGCACTGTAACTGCACCCGCCGGAGAAATGAAGCAGACCAGCGATTCGAGCGGCACGACCTTTGAGAAGTGCTTTGAGCATGACTGGGAATACACAAATAACGGCGACACGCACACGGCGACGTGCAAGCTGTGTGGCAAGGACGGCGGCGCGGTAAATCACAGCTACACCGATTGGACAGATAACAGCGACGGCACCCACACCGGCAAGTGCGTCTGCGAAGCGACCGCGAAAGAAAACCACACCCCGACCTACACCCCCAACGCCGACGGGCTGACCCACAGCACGAAGTGCAGCAAGTGCGGCTACACGGCAGCGGTGGAAAGCCACAACTTTAATCAGACTGATAATTACGGCAAAAAGTGCGCCTGCGGTGCATATCTGGCGGCGGAGTACAACGGCCAGCAGTACGCTACGCTGGCCAGAGCCATCGAGGCGGCGAAGAACGGCGGCACGGTGACGCTGCAAATGGATGTAGGTGAGCGCATCACCGTCAACGACGGCATGAATGTGACCATCGACCTGAACAATAACGGATGGACTACCGATGGCAATACAGCCCACGCGACGCTGGTCGTGACCGGCGGCAGCGTGACAGTGCAAAACGGCAGACTGACATCGGGCACCTCAAGTAATGCTTACACCGCCGTAGAGGTGGAGGGCGGCAAGCTGACCGTGGGGGAGGACATGACCATTCAAGGCGGCAGCATGGACGCCGATAGACAGTTCCTCGCCATCGATGTGAAGGGCGGCGAGCTGGTCCTGAGTGTCGGCGCAAAGCTGGACGGCGGCTTGACTATGAGCGGCGATGCACGGCTGAAAAACAAGCTGACAGCCGGCACATTTACCAACAGTGGAAGCGAGACTTACAGCGTCAGCGTAGAGGACTCTGACCAATACACCACGGTGTTCGATCTGCTGGAGACAGGCTATGCTTTTGCCGTATACAACGAAGATGCCCTGACAGGCGATGTAATTGCCAAGGATACTACTACCAGAGAGCTGACAGAGGATGTTGCTGTCATCAAGTGTACGCATAAGGACGCAAACAACAAAAGTCTGTTCAAGGATAACACATGCACAGGTTGCGGCTTTACCTGCGCGCATGAAACGGTTGAAAAAGGTGTTTGCACCGTCTGCGGTGCGCAGATGGTGGCACAGGATAATATCGGCAAATATTACATTGATTTGGCGGAAGCCTTTGAAGGCGTTGCGGATGGCGGCACGGTGACGATGCTGACAACGCTGAAAGATGATGACACGATCAACTTCTGCCGTGATGCAGAGGGGAATCCTGTCGAAAAAAACGTTACGCTCATGATGAATGGGCACAGCCTGTCCTATGAGGGCACTTCATCTTTGAACATAGAGAGCGGCAAGCTGATCATCGGCGATGAAGCAACGATTTCCCAGCCTGCACAAGCGGCGCAGCCTGCTGTTTTCGTAGATAACACTGAGCGAAGCAAGGACAGAGGTACGCTGGAATTCAAAGGCAAGGCAAACCTTACCGGCGGCTTGCTCATCCAGAACTGGGGCAAGCTGGTGGGCGGCCTGAAGGAAGGCACGATTATCACAAGCAACAGTACATACAGCGTTTCTGTAGCGCGATCTGATACTTACGGCAATGTGCTGGGGCTGCTGGGCGATGGGCTTGCTTTTGCGAAATATGACGAGAGCGCAGAAAACAAGGCGGGCGCAATCGTCGACGGAAGTGTAAAACAGCTGACCGAGGACGTTATCGTGGTGGCGCACAAGCATAGCGTGGGTGAGGACAACAAGTGCGCTTGCGGCTATACCTGCCCGCATAATGATTTTAAGGATGGGAAATGCACGATCTGCGGCAACAGGTGTGCGCACACGAATGTGGACGAAAACGGCCTATGCGGGAACTGCAAGACGCAGATGGCCGTGAAGATCGAAACAGGCGGGACCGTGACCTACGGCACAGACTTTAAGTCAGCGATGCGCAATGCAACAAACGGCACGAAAATCACCTTGCTGGCGGATGTTTCGATTGTAAACAGGACGGGTATTTCCGGCGATGGTACAACGGTTACGCTGGATCTGAATGGACACAAGATCACAAGCGGATGGCTTGATGTTGGGGGCAAAGATACTAATGAGACTTATACGACCTGCACCTTGAAGATCATCGGCAAAGGCAGTTATGAACCTCCGATGTATGGCGGCATTATCACCGTTGATGTGAAAGCTACGCTGGATCTGAGCGAGTGGGAAGGCGGTACGATCAGCTCGATCAATATATCGGATAACTCGAACTATGAAGCAGCAACGCGGGAAGCCGCAGTGATCGTAGGGCCGAAGGCAGGTACGATCGGAAAACTGACGTTCGGGAATAATCAACTTGGCGAACTGAAAAAGACCAAACTGAGCGGCGGCAGCTTTAATGAGATTTGGGCAGCGAACCACCAGCCGGTTAAACTTGGCGACTTGCTTGTATCCGGTTACGCACTCCAATATGAAGATGGGTCGTATGAGCAGTACACAAAAACACTCCAAAACGAATCTATCTACAACGTCAAGGTCGTAAAATGCCCCCACGCCAAAATCAACGAGGACGGCCACTGCGCCTACTGCAACGCCACCGACTTTGTCGCGCAGGTGACGGCAGCGGACGGCTCCTCCTCCGCCTACACCGACATTGCTGCCGCCATCGCCGCAGCCGACGGCGGTACAGTGAATCTGCTGGCAAATGCAGGCGAGATCACCATCGGCAGCCCGCTCAAGCTGGATCTGAACGGTAAGACGGCGGCAAAGCTGACCGTCACCGGAGATGTCACGCTGGCATCCCTCCTGCCGGAGGGCTGCGCGTTCAAGAGCGGCAGTACCTGGATAACCGACCTTACCGGCACGGAGCTGACCAATGTTTCTATGGCCAAGCTCCCCATCAAGAGCATGGCCTATGAGACCAAGATGAGCATGACTTATGGCGGTATGGGGACGCTTCTTGTCAAGGTAACGAAGGAACCCGGCACTGGCGCTGTAACCTTCCAGTGGTACAAGGTGGAGGGCGGCAAAGAGACAGCAGTTGGCAGTGCGACAACAAAGAATCAATTTGATCTTTCTGCACTAAAGCTGCCCGCAGGCCAGCACACCTTCCGCTTTTCCGCCACCTGCGACGGCTACAAGAAGATGAGCCAGGATATTGCTGTGACGGTACAAAGGGCCAGCATCAGCGCAAGCCGCATCACGCCTCCCACAGCGCAGGAAAACCTGACCTATACCGGCCAGGAGCAGGCGCTCATTACCGCGGGCAGCGTGACCAGCGGTGGCACCATGCAGTACAGCCTGACCGAGAACGGCACATACAGCCAGAACATCCCTGTCGGCACCGATGCCGGAACGTATACCGTGTGGTATCGGGTGATTGGCGATGCAAACCACAACGATACCGCACCCGCCAGCGTGGCGGTCAGCATTGGGAAGAAGCCGCTGACGATCAACGGGGTAACGGCTGAGTCCAAGACTTATGATGGCACGACAAACGCGGACATTACCAGCGTGACCTTCGACGGCGTGAACTTGAACCGAGGCACAGACTACACCGTGACCGCCAGCTTTGACGATGCCAGTGCGGGCAACGTCAAGAACGTCACTGCCACAGTGACCCTGATGGGGCAGACTGCGAAGAATTACGTCTTGGAGCAGAGCAGCCTCCCTACTACTGGCAGCATCACCAAGGCCGATGCGCCTGACTTCACCAAGGAAACTACGCTTGTCATTGTAAACGGCCACGAAAAGGCCTACACTGTGACGCTCCCCGCCATGCCCACGCTGGAAACTCCCAAAGAGTACGGTGCGCTCACCTATGAGATCAGCGAAATCAAACTGGATGTTGGCTACTACACCAGCGGCGCGAAGGTGGAAAACGGCGAGCTAACCCTGCCCATTCAGAAAAATGACGTGGAAACCACCGGCTCTGTGGGCACAGTGACCGTAGTGATCAAGAGCGCAAACTATGAGGGCATCACGCTGACCGTCAACGTCAGCGCGAAGAACAAGCTCACCCCGGTTCTGGCCGGTACACTGACGCTCACGCCCACCAAGATCACCTACGGTGAGCCGCTGAGCAAGATCAAGATCACCGGCACGATGAAGGATCCCACCACCGGCGCAACGGTTGAAGGGATGTTCGCGTGGCAGCAATCGGGCGATACGATTCTGGGTGCCAGTGCCCTTGGCCATACTGTCGGATGGATGTTCACCCCGGAGGATGGAAATGCCTATACGGAAGTGACCGGCACCGTGAAAGTCCCCGTCGCCCCCAAGTCCATCGAGGGCGCAGCCATCACGCTGGAAAAATACGAATTCCAGTACAACGCGGCGGAGCAATCGCCGAGGATCACCGGTGTGACGCTGGAGGACTGGTCTGAGACAAGAATCACCTATGATATCAAAAGCGGCGACAAGGCCACCGATGCCAATGACAGCATTCCCCTGACCATCGAAGGTACCGGCAACTACACCGGCACGGCCATGGTCGAGTGGAAGATCACGCCAAAAACCGTGACGCCCACGATTGAAGTCGAGCCCTGCACCTACACCGGCGATGCGCTGGAGCCGGCCGTGACCCTCAAGGACGGAGATGCGGTCATTCCGGCGGGAGAATACACGGCGGCGTATTCCAACAACACCAACGCCGGGGTCGGCCAGGTGACCATCACCAACAACGACGGCGGCAACTACGTTATCCAGGGAAGCACCCAGGACTTTACCATCGACAAGGTCAGGGCGCCCGCAGCGGAGGTTGGTTCGCTGACCATCACCAACGGCCTGCACAAGACCTATTCCTTTGACCTGTCAACGCTGCTGCCGAAGCTAACGGCTCCCTGCAACTACGGCACGATCACCTATGACAGGAAGGTTGATACCAATCTGGGCGTTGGCTCCTTTATTACCCTTGTAGACGGCAAGACCGGCGAGCTGACACTGGACGCAAACAGAAGCGGCACGGACGAAGGACAATTCGGCACGATCACTGTTACAATTTCCACGAGCAACTATCAGGATATCACCCTGACCATCAACGTCAGCGCGAAGAACAGGATCACTCCCACCGGCACACCGACGCTGAGCAAGAACGCCATCACCTACGGCGATGCCCTGAATACCATCGCTCTCTCCGGCAAGCTCCATGATAATGTCAACAACGTGGATGTCGATGGAACCTTTGAATGGGTGGACGGCACGCATATACCCGTGGTTGGGAACGGTACCTATGCAGCCAAGTGGATTTTCGAACCGACTGACACCGAGAAGTATTTAACGGTTTCGGGAAGATCGAATATCACTGTCGACAAGGCTCAACAGAATGGCAAGGTCAGCATGGCAGGCTATACTTACGGTCAAGCGCCAAGCATACCGACCTTGACAGACCGGACGGGTGACCCGAATGCTCCAGTGACCTACCGTTATGCCGCTGCGGGCAGCGACTCTGTTCAGACGTGGGATATCCAGAATCCGCCCGCACTGAACGCCGGTACCTACCGTATGTACGCCAGCATTGGTGTTACGGATAACTACTACGGATTTGAAGCTGTGTATTGCGAATTTGTGGTAGCGAAGGCAACTCCGACCTGCACCGCTCCCACCGGGCTGACGGCAAAATACGGTCAGACGCTGGCGGATGTGACGCTGCCGGACGGCTGGCGTTGGATGGATAGCAGCGAATCTGTGGGCGGCGCTTCGACTGCCGCCAAGACCTTCCAGGCAAAGTTCACTCCGAAGGACACCGAAAACTACAACACAGTGGAGAACATTGAACTTGAAGTCATGGTGAACAAGGCGGATGGCGGCAGCCTCAAAACGGTCGAGCTGGCGCAGAAGTACACGGACACCTCGGAGCACACCTACACGCCGGACTGGGCCGGACTGCCCGCCGGGCAGGACTGGACGTTCAGCAGCGAGGCGAGCATCGTCCTGCCCCAGCAGGACTTCGCAGCGGACGGCAGCTTGCTGACCTATGCCATCTCCGGCGGCAAGGCGGGCGACAAGATCACCATCACCCTCAAGGCGTCCTGTGACAATTACGAGGATTTCACCATCACGCTGAACGTCACTCTGACAGAAAAGGACGATCAGAAGCCGTTGACCATCACCGGTGCGGGTAGTGTGGTCTACGGTCAGACACTGACATTGACCACCACTGGCGGCTCCGGCACGGGCACAGTGACCTACCGCATTGACACTGCTCACAGCACCGGCGAAGCGACCATTGATTCCAATACCGGCGTTCTGACTCCGGCCAAGGTCGGCTCTGTGAGCGTTGTTGCAACCAAGGCGGGCGACAACGACTACAACGACGTCACCAGCGCTCCCTTCGTGCTCATGATCAAACCGGCCACGCCTACCGGCGAGCCTGCCTACACCAAGATCACCACCAGTGGCAAGAAGCTGAGTGACGCGGCGCTGACCACCACCGGCGGCACCTTCTCCGTACCCGGCACAGTCAAGTGGGTGGATGATACTACGGGTGCGGATCTGCCCGACACCACCACTGTGGAGGCCAACAAGCTCTACAAGTGGGTCTTTACCCCCAGCGACAGCACCAACTATGAGTCCATCAACGGCTCCATCAAGCTGTGGAGCAAGTCCACCTCCTCCGGTGGCGGCGGCAGCTACTATGCCCCCGTGGTACCCGATATGCCTATGCTGTATAGAGGCTGCACCGGCGACGCTGTCAAGACGCTGCAGGATAAGCTGAACACGCTGGGCTACAACTCCGGCAACGTGGACGGCATTTTCGGAGCCAAGACCTATGCGGCGGTGACTGCCTTCCAGAAGGCTAATAGCCTTGGCGTGGACGGCATCGTGGGCAAGCTCACCTGGGGCAAGCTCTACGGCATCAGCCCCGCCATGCCTGTGGAGACGACGACCGTTGTCGGGCGTCCCATGGTGTCCTACGGCTCCCGCGGAGACGCGGTGCGCAAGCTGCAGGAGTTGCTGAACGCGCTGGGCTATGACTGCGGCAGCGTGGACGGCATCTTCGGAAGCAAGACAAAGGCCGCCGTGCTGGCGTTCCAGAAGGCCAACGGTCTGGGTGCGGACGGCATCGTCGGCCCCCTGACATGGGGTAAGTTGGTCTAAACCGGTGAAAAGAAATATCATCACCGCAAGGAAAGTGACTGCACCCGCAGTCAGAGCGTAACGTTTCTCTGGAGGGTCATAGCTGAGTAAATCAAGCAGCTGCCAGAGCAGACATACGCAGGCATAATTCCACAACAGGCAAAGGACAGCGCGGCGGACGGTCAACAACACCGGCCTCCGCGCTGTTTCCTTTTCGTCACAGGGAACTCTGTATGCCATTCACAACCCATGAGCCATGCCGTCTTCCCACGCAGAAGGAGAAAACACTATGAAAAAGATCACTCGATTTCCGTTTTGAACCTTTGTGGCCATTATGCTGATGGGGACGGCGATCAGTGCCACCGCTTGTCATCAGAAAGAGGAATATCCCAGCGTACCCGAAGCGACCGAGCCACAGCCCACCGGCGAGATCATCCCCACCGTGGACCGGCAAAAGGAGCTGAAGGACGCAAGAAAGAAATACGCCGACGCCGTGGCGTGGCTGTATATGCCCGGTGCCGAGGTGGACAACCCCGTGATGCAGGCGGAGGACAACGGCTATTACCTGAAGCTGGATGAAAACGGTGAGTATGCCATGTGGGGCTGCTACTACGCCCACTGTGACAACCGTTTGAGCAGCCGGAGCAAGCTGGACAGGAATACCGTCATCTTCGGTCACTCTGCCAGCAACTGTGACCCGGACGGGCCCAAGCTCACGAAGCTCCATCGGTATATGGATGCGGACTATGTGAAGGAGAACCCGTATGTCTACCTCTCGGTGAAGGGAGAGGACATGGTCTTCCAGATCACGGCCTGTTTCATCACGGATATTGGCTTCGACTATATTGCGCCTGATCCCACGGGAGATGATCTGGTCAGCTTCTTTGAGACGGTTGCGCGGAAAAACTGGCTGGATTTTGACGGTGTGACCTTCTCCGAGGAAGATACCGTCCTGACCCTTTCCACCTGCTGCCGGAAGTATGACAAGGCCAATACCGGCAACCAACGGCTCGTGGTCATGGCGAAGCTGCTGCCGGAGGGCGCAACCGCACAGGATTTCAGCGTATCCCTTGTGGATGATCCTAAATGCCCCGATTTATAAAACCAAATGACCTTGCAATACTGAAATGCAGTGTATGGCATAGAGGAAACGGCGGCTGCTCTGTTAGAGGCAACCGCCGTTTTCGCCCTTCCCCAATTTGATTGGAAAGGAGCCCATGTGTATGATGGGAAGATGTAGGAGGGTCCGCTGATGCGGTCGGATACCACAATGAAAGCATAGTTGATCGCCCTCCGGCTGCGCTGGGATGCCCATGCCATCCGGCAGCCTCCAACATTTTCAATATTGAAGTGTGCCCAAGCGCCATACAGGCTTTTATGCCTGTATCCCTAATCGTTATTTATTGGACTTATCATTCGTCCGGCACGATCTCCACAATATCCTCAATTCGGCAATCCAGCGCTGCACAAATCTTCACGAGTATTATGGAGCGTCTGGAGCTGTTGATGAAGGGCGAATCCTTCGTTACGCACATCGACACTGGCGTCATTTATCCGCAGATTCAGAATGATCCGTCCTCCGTATACAGCTTCCTGCTGGTGGCAGGTTATTTGAAGACTGTGAGCTGCGACCAGTCTTACGGCGAGGATTATATGTGCGAAGTGGCTCTGCCCAACAAAGAGATTTCTTTCGTCTACAGCAAGGAGATCCTCTCTCAGCTCGAGAATATTATTCCTCGTTCCGTTGCTGTTGCTATTCAGGAAGCTATCTACAAGGTAGATAGCGACTCACTGCAAAAAACCTTGGAGACGTTTCTGCTCCAAACAATAAGTTTCCACGATGCTGCCAACGAAACATTTTACCATGGTCTGATATTGGGTATGTGCGCTGTGATGGACAACAGCTATCGCATTACCTCCAATCGCGAAGCTGGTGATGGACGATTTGATATTCAGATGCTTCCTTTGAATAAGCGGCTGCCTGATATTCTGATTGAATTAAAGGCCGGGAAAGACCGCTCTGAACCACAGCTTGAAGACCTTGCTAATGTTGCCTTGCAACAGATTAACGACCGTGCATACAGCGTTGATTTGCAGGCAATGAATGTTACGTCAATTATAAAAATCGGCATTGCATTCTCTGGCAAAAGAACACGCATTGCTGCCGAAAAACAAAACATCGAATAAGCATCTTCGCTCAGCAGGCTGGCTATCATCCAAGTCAGCCTGCTGTTTCTTTGTCATCGCGCTTATTTCTCTGTTTATGCATCTGCATCGAGCAGCTCTTTTTTGTGGTGTGGAGTGTACTGCTCTCATCTCTCATCCGCCAGCAACTCCACACCGGGACGGGTGGCTACGTAGCGGGTGCGCTGGGCCAGCTTCGCGGCATTCTGCCCGCCCTTGAGGTATGCCATGAGAAAAGAGACCATAGAGCGTGTTTTTGCCGATGCAAAAGAAAAGCACGCCATGCGTTATACACACCACCGAGGTCTGGCCCGGGTTTCTGCTTAGGTGAGGCTTAAATATGCTACCATGAATCTCAAAAAGATTGCTATTTGGAAGTGGAATGCTTCCTATTTTGCTCCCTTTTATGGTAAAACGCCAGTCCTCGTGTTTTGAGAACTGGCGTTCTTTGACAAGCTGAACCGTGTGCTGACCGCAAGGTCAGCACACGGTTTTCTTTGTCTATAGCAAGGCAGATTTTAAACCGCCCGCGTCTTTGATACGCCATCAAAACGCAGCTTTCTCCCATTCAATCAGGATCTCCGCCAGCTCCGGCGGCAGACGTTTGCGACACTCCTGCCGCAGTTCCTCCGGCACGCCGTAGAATGCCTCAGCGATGCTGCCGGTGATGGCGGCGAGGGTGTCGCTGTCGCCGCCGAGGGATACCGCCGTGCGGAGAGCGTCTTCAAAATCGCAGCTCTCCAAAAACGCGGTGATTGCCTGCGGTACGGTTTCCTGACAGCTCTCCACATGGTGATAAGTGGGACGAATTTCATCGCAGCAGCGGCTGAGGTCGTAGCCAAACTCGCGCTCCACATACGCTTTGATCTCCGCTTTGTCGTGACCCGTGCGGGCGAGAAAGATGGCCGAGGCGGTGGCCTGTGCGCCCTTGATGCCCTCCGGGTGGTCGTGGGTCACCTCGGCGGTGAGCCGCGCCAGATGTAGCGTTTCCGCCATATTTTTCGCCAGCCATGCGGCAGATGACACCCGCATAGCGCTGCCATTGCCGTAGCTCCGGTAGGGCTGCGGGGCATCCTCATAGAGCCAGCCGCCAAAATGGGTGCCATAGCCCCGGTCAGGATAGGTGCGCCCCAGCCGCTGCATCTCACGCACCAGTGTCGCTTTGATGGCGGCATCGTCTTGCCCATGGCTGCTGAGCAGCGCCTTCGCCACAGCCAGCGTCATCACCGTGTCGTCGGTGAAGTCGGAACGGCGGCTGAACAGCGGAAAATCCTTCGCCTTATAGTTGTTGCAGTCGAACTCGTAGGGGCTGCCCACGATGTCGCCCAAAATCGCGCCGTACATATCCTTACCTCCCCCTTTTCTGTACGTCCTCGTCGATGCGGCGCTTCCAGTCGGCGCTAAGCGGCCGGGCGGCGCGGACACTGCACACCGCCTCGCTGATGACCTCGTAATTGAGCGCTGTGCCCGCCTCGTCGCACTTGTAGTTCACCGATCGGTCCGCACCGATACCGAAACGTGCCGCCTCCTTGGCCGCGTCGATGTTTGCGCCGAGGAACAAAAACTCCCAGCCGTATCTCTCCTTCTGTCGTTTAATCATACGGCGCACTCGCTCGTAATCGTAGCGGCGGCTGGCATTTTCGTAGCCGTCGGTGGTGATGATGAACATCGTCTTCTCCGGCACGTCCTCACGACGGGCGTACTTGTGGATGTTGCCGATGTGGTGGATGGCGCCGCCCACGGCATCCAGCAACGCCGTGCAGCCCCGGGTGAAATACTCCTTCTCCGTCATGAGCGGCACCTTGGAAAGGGGCAGGCGGTCGTGGATGACTGTGCTGTCGTTGGCGAAAAGCACCGTGGAGACCAGCGCCTCCCCGGCCTCCTTCTTTTGCTTTTCGATCATGGAGTTGAAGCCGCCGATGGTGTCCGATTCCAGCCCCGACATGGAGCCGCTGCGATCCAAAATAAAAACCAATTCTGTCATAATGAAAACCCTCCTTCGTTTGATTGCGCTCTCATTGTAGCGCAGCCGAAGGAGGGTTTGGTCGCCTGCGGGGCGACATTTATTGGGTTTTCAGGCGGCTCTCCCACTCGGCTTCCTTGAAGCCGACCAGCACGAAGTCATTGCCCACCAGCAGTGGGCGCTTGACCAGCATCCCGTCTATTGCAAGGAGCTTCAGCATCTCGTCCTCGCTCATTTGGGGCAACTTGTCCTTTAGCCCCATAGATTTGTATAGCAGACCGCTGGTGTTAAAAAACCTTTTCAGCGGCAGACCGCTACGCTCGTGCCATGCGGTCAGCTCGTTGTAAGTAGGATTTTCCATTTTGATGTCTCGGAATGTATAGGAAATGCCGCTCTCGTCCAGCCACTTCTGCGCCTTCTGGCAGGTGGTGCATTTGGGGTAGCAGATAAAAGTCATGGTGTTACACTCCTCGTTATAAAAGTATACTTTTTGCCCACTCCGTGCAGGCATCCGATTCCATCAGTCCAAGTTCCTGCCAAATGCCCGCGTAGTATAATCCCTTTATTGGATCCTTTGCGCTGTTCTTTCTCTTTCCGTATATGTGCTGCGTATCGTACACTTCATTCATCGCCCAAGTTGCTTTTGTTGCGCCCTCCAGCGTCAGCACGCGCTTTTTGTCAAAGGGCAGCAAACCCGCTCCGGGCTTGGTGATACCCAGAGAAAGTCTCTCAGATGCCTTGAATATAACATTCGCTGTGCCGCTTGTCCGCTCATCGGTTGAATGGGGGTGCCACCACGCTTCTTTTTGCTTTTCGGGCGCAGAAAGGATTTCCCCCACCTGTAGGTAGCCCCAAATCACCTGAATATCTTTTTCACGGTAAAAATCACCGCACTCCCGCGAATACTTGTATTCCCCGTTTTTGCACTCAACAAAGTGGAAATTTCCAAAAAACAGGAAAATATCTCCCGGCGCAACACCCAGCTTCTTTAGGTAAGAAGCCGCGGCATCCCGCTGACCGAACGCTGGAAACCAGCCGTCAATTTCCTTTGCACGCCGACTCAAATCCAAATCCGGGTCAACATGGCAGTGGTTCCCTCCCTTATACCTCAAATCATGTAAAATTTTGGAGTATGGAATCCCATTGTAGTAGAGCGAATCATAGGTGTCGGTATCTCCACTGGGAATGGGAAAGGAAATCATCGTGCCATCTTCAAAGATAGGACTGACAATGCCGCCGTTTGCGGAATCAAATCCTTTTCGACTGAGTATAATTTTCATTTCTCTTCCTCACGCCCCCAGCAAACTCTGGTCGAAGGCGAACAGCGCCTCGTTGATCTCAAAAATATCGTATTTCTTCTGTCCGATGAAGTATTCGATGATGACGTCAAACTTGCTGCTGGCGCTGAGGGCGTAGCCCGCCCGGGCGATGAGGTCGCGGGTCTCGTCCAGGCTCAGCTCCAGTGCGATGGCGAAGGCCACCGCCGTGGGCTTGGAGGGCTTGTAGTCCGGGTTGTTGCGGATTTTCGAGAACAGCTTGCGGTCTACATTGGCCTTTTTGTAGACCTCAGCGTCCTTTTTTCCGCTGCGGTCGATGAGCTTTAGTAACGTCTCTGAAAATCCGGTGTCCAAATGCGCAAGCGCCTCGTCCAGCCCGGAGGTCGCCATGGGCGCGTCCTCGTAGGCGGTCAGCATCCGGCTTTCAACGATGCCCATCCGGCGCATCCGCTCCCGGCGGGAGTCGGTGTGGGCATCCACATAGTGGTCGTCGATGTAGGCGGCGATGTCCGCGAAAAGCTTATTGCCGATCTGGTACGCCGCGCGGTCGAAAATGACGATGTACACCGTCATGTCGTTTTCTGCGAGAAATTCACTGATGGTGTCCACCGCCACGCGCAGCGCCTGATCCTTGGGGTAGCCGAAGATGCCGGAGGAGATCAGCGGAAATGCCACCGTCTCGCAGCCGTACTCCTTCGCCAGCGCAAGGCTGGTGCGATAGCAGGAGGCGAGTTGTTCCCGCTCGCCGTACTTACCGCCGTTCCACACAGGGCCCACGGTGTGGATCACATATTGACAGGGCAGCCGGTAAGCCTTGGTGATCTTGGCATCGCCGGTCTTGCAGCCACCGAGCGTCCGGCACTCTTGGAGAAGCTCCGGCCCCGCCGCACGGTGGATGCAGCCATCCACGCCGCCTCCGCCCAGCAGGGATTCCTTCGCCGCGTTGACGATGGCGTCCACGGGCATTTTCGTGATGTCGTTGCGAACAATTTCAAGCGGCATGGTTCTATCCCTCAATTCCCAATCACCCAGAATCAAGTCAATGCGCCGTTGTTCTCTAATTTTTCCACTTCGGACAGCTCTTCCCAATCCTCACGTTTTCCGCATCTGCGAAGGTAATCGTGTCCGCCGTCCACGGCGCAGGAGCCGCAGCTGCAAAACTTGAAATCATGAACGGTTTCGCTTTCGATGACTTCTCCGCATTTTTTGCATCTGATTGCGTTCCTGATAATTCTCGGCATAGTCATTCCCTCTTTAGTGCATTTCTGATTTTCTCTTTTTCCCCGCTGCCATCTGTGCGCAGTCGCAGCAGCGGGACGGCGCACTTCGCCAGAATGGAGTTTTTCTTCATATCTCGCCCTGCCTGCTTGCTCCCCACTTCGTGGAAGCCAGTCCCGTCTACTTCAATCGCCAGCACGGGCTGCTTATCCATCTGATTGAACAGCAAAAAATCCACATGGGTCAATAGATTGCGGGCATATTGGCGTTCTTCCTCTGTCAGTGGCTCATAGTCCCTCACCAGCGTCGCAAGAGAAACATGCACTGCACAACCGATAGAGGAAAACGCCTCCTCAGACAACACCTCTTGAATCACAGAGTACATGAGATTCTCGGAATCGTACTCCGATACTCGCTTATGTTTTTGCAGATATGCTCTGCGCTTCTCGGCATATCCCTGATAGAGCATATCGAACACGGAGTAGACCTGGCTCTGGATAACCTCAAAATTGTTATATTCGATGTACCGCGTTAGGTCGCCGTAGTTGGTCTGGTCATTGCGTGGATCCTGCGATGTGACCACCGCCAGCGAATGAACTGCGCGGGAAACTGCCACATTCAGCATATGGGGATCATCCACAAAATCTGTGATGACATTGTCGACTGAGGTCAGAATGATCGCATCTTGTTCTCGCCCCTGAAACTTGTGGACGGTGTCCACCTCATAAGTATCTCCCAGCTGCTTGCGGATGGCTGTTACCTGATCCCGATATGGCGTGATAATACCGATGCTCTGGAAATTCTGCTGATGCAGCCGCGGAAGCACCTCCTGCTGGATGACATCGATCTGGCGCTGGTTGAGATGCCCACGGGCGTGATTACCGGCAATCGTCCGGTACATGGTCAACACATCCGGCTCATCATGGTCTTTTGTCATAACGATCAGCTGTCCGTGGTAGAACTTCTGATTGCAGAAATTGATGATCTTCGGGTGACAGCGGTAGTGTTCCCGCAGCAGCGTAACAGGTGCATCCTGCCATATTTCCAATGCAGAGGACAGCAAACTGTGGGTAGAAAAGCGATACCGCTCATCCAAGAAGTACTTTTGCCAAATGGCATCACTGGTGTGAATGTCATCCTCCGTCAGCACATTGGGGAGCTGCTTCAAGTCCCCGACAATCACGATATTCCGCGCACAGGAAAATGCCAGCACCCCTGTGGCTAAATCGACCTGTGAGGCTTCATCCACGATCAAGTAATCGTAGATATGATCGATGCTCAGCGTTCCTTTGATGGAATAGGTCGTGCTAAGCACCACCGGATACTCGCGGGTAAACTCTTCGGAATTCCGGCGGAAATCATTCTTTTCAAAGCATCGTCTATTATTCCGCCAATGATACCGTGTTGCCAGCTCCGCCCGGAACAACCGCAGGGACTTCTGTGTGAGCTCATCCATCTTCGCATCGAAAGCGTAGTGCTCCAGCTTTCGGTTCAACTCCTGCTTTTCGGCCTCCAGTTCCCGCCTCTTTACGAAATAGAATTGGCTTTGCAAATAGGGAATGACCTGTTCTGGGGAGCGGATAAACAATTTGAGCGCATTACGGTTGAATCGAAATATGATGGATATCTTTTGCAACAGGCCCAAGCGAGTCTCACGCTCTGCGTGCTGTTCAAATTCCATCCAAAGCGCAAGGATCTTCTGCGAGGACAGCTTGTCCATGCTATCCATTGACACGTCACTGTAACTTGCGTAATATTCCTCAAAATAATGCTGCTCCGGGTTTAGCTGCAAGAACTCCTGCTCAATTTCCGCAATGCGGTTTTTAGCATTGAGCATTTCATTCAGTTCTTTGGAAAGTACAGTCGTTTCCCGATCTAATTGCTGTTGCTCCTCCGGCGGCATTTCCCCATCGCTCATATTCGGATAGGCGCCTGTCTGTGCATCCAGAAACCTCTCTTTGTTGGCAAGGCTGCCGAGAAACGCAGTCAGAAAAGCTAAATTTTTCTTCTCCAGCTTTTCCACAACATTATGCGTTGCGGAATTGTTGTTGGAGACAACCGCCACGGTTTTTCCACTGCGGACAACATTGGCGATGATATTCAGGATCGTCTGTGTCTTTCCAGTACCCGGAGGCCCCTGAATGATACTGATTTTGGAGGAAAGCGCCCGTTCTACCGCCAGCTTTTGACTCTGGTTCAGGCCAAACGGATAGATCACTGCCTCCGGCATCTGGGGCATTTTGACGTCTTTCTGCGGTGCAAGATAGCTTGCCAACACAGTATCCTCGCTGACCTGCTGGATCTTGTCATACTGCATGCTTAGAATGTTGATACCGTTTTCCGCCACCAGACTGATTGCAGCGGCAGTCTCCTTGAAATATTGGAATGTTTCTTGATTTTTACCGTCTGTCAGGCAATTTTGCTGGAACTGCACTTCGCTCCTACGGAATGATAAATCTCTCTTTCCGTTGCGGACAATACGATAATACCCACTGAAGTCGAGAATCTCATCAATTCCGCTGATGGTTTGCCCGTTTACGGTGACAATCACCCGTGCAGGGTCGATTTTCTTTTGCAGAGGCAGGATCTCCACATTACTGCTCTGGAAACTGTATGTCTTATTGGGCGCACTGGTATAGACGACCTCGCACTTCCCGTCGTGGAACTGAAAGCCCGCGACCGAGTCCGTCTGGTCTTTTCCTTTTATGATGATTAAGTGCTTTCGTGCGTCCATAGGTGTCTCCTTAAATCATGCCAAGTATGTCAGCCCACTACCAACTTATTTGTCTTCTTCAAGAACTTCGCCGGGATCGGGCGGTCCAGCTGCCAGGTGATATTCATCGGCCTGCTGCCTGTGTGCTTCACGTAGTTCGCCGTGCCCAGATAGGTGTACGCCTCCGCGCCGCCGGTCATACGGTCCGCCTTAAACTCACGGACAAACAGCAGTACCTTATTGCCGCGTTCCTTGTGGTGGATATAGCGCTGACCGGTGGGCGAATTCTCCGCCGTGGTGCTCTGGCTCTGCCAATGGAACAAGCTCTCATTGATGGAATAATCGTTGTACATGGTGGTTGGCGAATAGTCCTTGTCCGCCTTGTTCAGTGTCACAAAGAACACGTCGATGTTTTTCTCCGGCAGCCACTTCACGCCCTCACGAACGGTGGACGGCTTCATAAAGTCCAGCGCCACCAAGAGCTGGTCACGGGTATAGGTGCAATGCAGATCCAGAGGACAGTCGAAGCCCAGTTCCACCGGCTCGTCAATAAAGTCGATCTGCTCAAAGCGATAACGCAGCAGCTCCAAGAGCTCGCCGAGCAGAACCGTGCTGTCAGACAGGGCATAGAGGTTACTAAGCACCTCTTCGTCGTCCCAGTCCTCCACCACCTTACCCCAGACGGTGATATAAAACATCTGCATCATCCGCTTTTCAATATCCGAAAGGGCGGCAAAATCCACATTATCCAAACGTGGAAGAATATCCAAGAGGAACGAAATCCAGCGACGGGAATCAACCACGGCGAGCTTTGCAAACGCTTTGGTCAAAACATCTTCCAGCGGCTCCGAAAAGTCCTCGATGGCATCCGCTCTGGCACAAATGCGAGAAAAGGAGGAAAACTTGTAGATCGCCCGTGGGTCAAGATGGTAGTAATCCAAGAAATTTTTGAGCGTCAGCTCCAGCCCACTGTCCTCCGCAAAAGATGCTGCACGAGCCACCAACCCAGCCGTATTGCCATAGGAGGCGCGGATATTCTCCAAAATGTATTTGGCCGCCTTCTTCTCCAACTGGATATAGCAGCCCTTGGGGACGGACACAAAGCCGTCCTTGATCTGCCGGCTCACGCTGCGGATGGCATTGGATAGCAGCGCTGCGAATTTATCCTCGAAATTATACTTTCTGTTTGCCTGCCCGATGAAGTCCAGCACGGTCAGGCATTCCTTATCCTCGGCCAGACGCAAACCACGCCCCAGCTGCTGCAGGAAGATGGTCAGCGACTCGGTGGGGCGCAGGAACAGGACGGTGTTCACCTCCGGAATATCCACGCCTTCATTGTAGATATCCACGACGAAGATGAACCGCACCTCGCCGGACACCAAGCGCCGCTTGGCCGCCGCTCTTTCCTCGTCCGAAGATTGCCCGGTGAGGCACATGGACGGGATGTTGTGGTCGTTAAAATAGCGGCACATAAATTCCGCGTGATCTACCGTCACACAGAAGCCGAGGCCCTTCACCTCGTCAATGTCCGTCACATATTTCAGCAGTGCCGTCACAACATGGTCGGCGCGGCGGTCGGCAACCGCCCCGCTGAACGTGTAGATGTGCTCCAGCTCGCTCTTTTGGTAGCCACCGGCAGACCATTTGAGGGCATCCAGATCCACCGTATCGGTAACGCCAAAATACTGGAATGGGCATAGGAGCTTTCGGTCAATGGCTTCCGGTAGACGGATCTCCGCTGCAATGCGGTTATGGAAGTAGGGCAGGATACTCTTGCCGTCCATACGCTCCGGAGTAGCGGTCAAGCCCAGCAGGATGTGCGGCTGGTAGTAGGACAACAACTTCTGATAAGTCGGTGCAGCGGCATGGTGGAATTCGTCCACGATGATGTAGTCATAAAAATCGGGACTCGTCTTTTCCGTGAAGCTCTGTGAGTTGAAAGTCTGGATGGACAGAAACAGGTTGTCGATGCTCTCCGGCTTATAGTTGCCCACAAACAGCTCACCAAAGTTTGCGTCCTTGAGCACGGCGCGGAAGGTGTACAAGCTCTGCTTGAGAATTTCCTCCCGGTGCGCCACAAACAGCAGGCGGCAGGGTCTATCCAGATTCTGCTTGCGGAAGCGCTTGTAGTCCAATGCAGAAATGACCGTCTTGCCGGTACCGGTGGCCGCCACCACCAGATTGCGCGTATAGCCACGGACAGTGCGCTCCGCCTCCAGCTTGTCCAAAATCTCCTGCTGGTAGGAATAGGGGTTGATGTCCATGGTGTAGACGTCGGCATTGTTGGTGTCAAAATATTTTTCCGCTTTCAGCGCCCGTGCCAAGCGCTCTTTCTGATCCTCCGCGTAGTATTCAAATTCGCGGTCATTCCAGTAATACTCAAAGGTAGCGGCGATTTTGTCGATAGTTTCGGGTAAGTCGCGTTTCGTTACCTTGGTGTTCCATTCAAGGCCACTGGTCAATGCGGCATTGGACAGGTTGGACGAGCCCACATAAGCCGTCGTGAAGCCGGTTTCGCGGTAAAAAATATATGCCTTGGCGTGGAGGCGGGTCGTCTTGGTGTTGTAGCTGACCTTGATGTGCGTATTGGGCAGCTTTCGAAGCTCCTCAATGGCTTTCACATCGGTAGCGCCCATGTAGGAGGTGGTGATGATGCGGAGCTCGCCGCCGCTGCGCGTAAACTCCCGCAGCTCGTCCATGATGAGCCGCAGGCCGCTCCATTTGATGAAGGACACCAGCATGTCAATTCTGTCAGCAGAGACGATCTCCTTTTTGAGCTCTGTAAACATCTGCGGCTCATGCACAGCCCCGGTGAAAAGGGAGCTTTGTGCGATGGAGGTTTCCGGGCGCTCTATGTCCGCCGCCGTTTTTCCCACTGCCAGCCGCGGGTCGGTCTCCCGCAAAAGCGCAAGAAGCTGCTCTGCCCGCCGGTCAACGCCCAGCGCGGCAAAGTCAGCTTCTTGCGTCGTATTTTGAATGAGCTCAACGATCTGGTTGGTCAGCCCGATCTGGGCAGAAATATCCCCGCCGTTGTCCAGCACGTTATCCAAGCCCTTTTGAACCACATCTGCCAGATACTGCGCCAGCACCTTGGAGGCTTCCGCCTTGTCAATGGGCGCAACAGACTTGCGGGCTTCCGGAATCTCCGCAAGCTCGCCGGTCAAGGCGTTGTTGATGACTTGTTCGTATAGACCGGGGTGTAGCATAGTAAAATCCTCAATTTCTTCGATCGTTAGGCATTCTCAAATTTAGTTTTCATCAAATGCTCGGTCGATTAGAGGCTTTGCCTTCTCGAAATCCGCACCACTTTGCAAATAGAGCTCAACCGCACCGCAGCCCCAGTGACCGATGTTTGTAACATCTCTTGAAAAGCCTTCTTCAAATGATACAGTAGACACATCAAGCGGCAAATTCAGAATTAGCTTTTTCTTTTGGGCGACTACTGTGACCACATTTCTGATTTTCTTAAATGCCGCATATAACTTCAGATGACCGCCAGCGTAACTTCCTCATCCCACCGCAGCCGGGTCATGGTGTTCGGCGCGATGCCTGCCGCTTTGCGCAGATCAGCTTTGCTCATCTTCTTATCGACGAGCAGCTTCCATAGCTTGTTATACGAAACAGCCATTTCCGTTCGATCTCCGGCCACAAATATTGTTCTTATTATACATCTTTCTCGACCACAAGACAAGAGAGCTTCGCATCGCGTTGCGAAGGGGAAAAACGGCGTCTAATCTGCACTTGACTTTCTGCCAAAAGCGTCTATAATATAACTAACGAATATTAGTTAGTGAGGCGTGATGATGAAGCAGGAAGATACGAAGCAGAAGATTTTGGACAAAGCCTTGGAGCTGTTTTCCACGCAGGGCTATGATTCCGTCAGCGTGGGCGAGATCGCAAAGGCGGTGGGCATCAAGGCGCCTTCCCTCTACAATCACTTTCCCAGCAAGCAGGCGATTTTTGACGCCATTGTGGAATCCACGGCGGCGCAGTATGAAGCGGATACGGACAAGATCGACATCCATGTACAGAACGCGAAGCAGGACATCCCCGTTTTTACGGAGATCACCGCCGACGCGCTCTTTGAAAAGGTGCGGCAGATATTCGAATATTCTCTCCATAATGAAACGATCAGCCGGTTTCGCCGCATGATGACCATCGAGCAGTTCCGCTCACCGGAGCTGGCGGCGCTCTATTCCCGGCGATATGTGGAGCGCATTTTGCGCTATCACGCCGGTATCTTCCGGGCGCTGATCGCCTCCGGCGAGATCTGCGCAGAGGATCCGGACGCGCTGGCCATGATGTACGTTTCGCCCGTGCTGACGCTCATCGGCATCTGCGACCGCCAGCCGGAAAGAGAGCCTGAGTGTCTGGAAAAGCTCCAAAACCATGTGCAGCTCTTTTTTCGCATGGTTCATGGCAGCAGCGCGCAAAGGAGTGAAGGTCATGAGTAGTCCGGAAGAAAAATGGCTGCTTTGCCCCATCTGCGGCGCAAAAACGCGGCTGCGGCTGCTACAAAGGACGGTGCTGCGGGACTTTCCGCTCTTTTGCCCCAAGTGCAGGCAGGAGCGCATCATCAACGCGCAGAATTATCAAATAGAGATCATTGATCAGCCAGACGCAAAGACGCAGTGCTGACCGCAATTTCCGTGGTCATGCACTGCATCTTTTTCAGGCGGAGCCGCATAAAGAAATCATTGCTGCAAAAGCTGGGGCTGCTGGGTGTTGTCAGCTTCCTTTCGCACACGGCAGCGGTGCTGTTTGCGCCGCTGGCTTATCCCGGCTACAACTGGATGGCGCAGGCGGTCAGCGATCTGAACGCCGCCAATGCGCCGTCGCTGGCGCTGTGGAATCAGCTCAGCGCGTCATACAATGTATGCGAAGTCGTCTGCGTCACGGTCGTCTGCATCGGCATCCATGGGCGCGCTGCGTACCGGTAAACTACAAATATATATTAGCTCTGTGTACATGTCGGCCGATTTCCTAACATGGCAGAGAACGCTACAGTGTCATGGCCTGACATGCAAAGGTGGCTGACTTTTGTTAATCAGCCACCTTTTGCAGTCATGCATCGCCCCGAACGTCCACTTAAAATCAGGCTAATATGCAGTTAAAGCCTCCCCAGCTTTTCCAACCGGGACTCGATCGAGCCGGAGCTGCGCTTGAAATGGGCGCACAGCTCTTTTTTCTTCATCCCCTCATCGAACAAGCGGCACAGCTCGTTGTCCAGCTCCTCCGTCCACGGCTTTCCATTGTTCTCCGGCAGCGGTCTTTTTCGTCTGCGGGACATCTCCTCTACGGCGCAATGCAGCGCACGAACGATCTCACCCTTGTTGCAGACATGATCGTCCGGCAGCACCTCGCCGGTCAAAGGATCGATGCCATCTGCTAAAATCTCCAGCAACTCTTTTGCTCGTTGGATCTCCATGATACCCCTCCTTTTTTGTTCTCCGCCTTGCATTTTACCACACATTTCGCTGCTATTAAAGCATATTTTCCCAGTTTTGCGTAAATAAGAACAAGCCCTCCGGCCGGAGGGCTTGTTCTTTATATCAGCGGGAACACAATGTCCGCGCGGAAGAGGTCGGCGTCGATGGACAGGGCGAATGTCCCGCCCTGCAGCTGCACAAGGCTCCGGGCGATAGACAAGCCCAGACCGCTGCCCTCCGAATGGCGGGAGGCGTCGCCCCGGACGAACCGCTCCATCAGCTCATCGGGGGAGATATTCAGCTCGTCACGGGACACGTTCTTGAAGCTGATGACCGCCTGCCCGTCCCGCACAGCCGCCGTCACATAGACCCGTGTGTTCTCCAGCGCGTACTTGCACACATTGGACACCAGATTGTCCATGACCCGGCTGAGAAGCCGGCTGTCGGCCTGTATCATGGTGCCGGGAGCCGGCGGCTGCGTGACCAGCGTCAGATGGCAGGCGGCCAGCCGCTCCTGATACTCGCCCTCGATCTGGGAGAGCAGCACGTTCACGTCCGTAGGCTGCAGTTCCACGTTCAGCGCGCCGGAGGACGCCTTGGACGCCTCCACCAGATCCTCCGTCAGCTTTTTCAGCCGATGGCTCTGCCGGTCCAGCACGGCGATGTATTCCCGCGCCGCCGGGGACGGCATGTCCTCCTTCTTCAGCAGATCCACATAGTTGACGATGGACGTCAGCGGCGTTTTGATGTCGTGGGATACGTTGGTGATCAGCTCTGTCTTCAGGTGCTCGGCCTTCATCTGCTCCTGCACCGCCTGCTCTAACCCGCCCTGTACATCGTTCAGCTCCTGCCCGTAGCGCTTGAAATCCCCGATGAGATACCGGGTATCGATAGTCGAGGAGAAATCCCCCTGGGACAGCTTTTCGCCGCCCTTTTGCAGCGTCCGCAGGCTTACGGCGATATACAGCACCGCCAGCAGCTCGATGAGCTTCATCACCAGAAAGACACCGTATCGCACACGGTAGAAATCGTTGATATAAAGCAGGAACTCCGCACCGGCGATGACCAGCCCCACCAGCGCGGTCTTCCACACCAGCGGCAGCCGGGCGAGGGTGTGCAGCAGCGCCCGGAAAACGGCTCTGACAATGCGCCAGAGGAACCGGGCTATACGCCCGATCAGCGCACCTCGCAGGACGGTGCCCGCCTTGCACTGGGCGGCAAAGGCGCACAGGAACAGCAGCACCAGCGGCACCAGCGCCGCGCAGAAGAACACCCTGCCCCATTCATAGTAAAGCTCTTCCCAGCCAATGAAAAACGTACACAGCAGCACCAGCAGCCACACGTCGGCGGGTATTTTATCCAGCCACGTCAGATGGATGCCCTCGTGCCCTGCCCAATGGCCGGCGGAGGCCATGGAGAAGCAGAAGCAGAACAGTGCCAGCGCCGCGAACAGCACCATCAGGAACACCGTCAGGGCGGTATGCTCCACCAGCCACATGGCCAGCAGATAGGAATAGGAGGGCGCCCCCTCAGTGCGCAGCAGATCGGCGGCAATGGTGACCATGGCCGTGTTGCCGGTGTTCAGCTGATAGGTGAACGTCTCCTGCGTGGTATACAGCGGCTTGTCGCCGTCTGTCAGTTCAAAATTTTCAAAGGTACCGACGACCTCCCCATTTCCTCTGACGGTGACGGTCAGGTGACAGGCGGCGGCATCGCGGGAGAACTCCTCCGCAAAAACGCGGGGCAGGTCGCTGATCACCTGAGCCCGCTCCTCCTCGGTGACATCTCCACTCTCAGCGGTACTGTAGTCATAGGTGCCGTCACTGACCAGCACGCCCGCATTGACCAGCGTGCCGCGCAGGAAGCTGTCGGCGTTGTAGATGGAGCTGACGCAGCTTCCCTCGTACATCGTCCGGCGCAGGAGGTCGCCGCCGTCCAGAAACACGTCATAGCTGATAAGGATACCCACGCCCACGCCGCCCAGAACGGTCAGCACGCCGAACACCAGCGTCAGCACGAAGGCGGCGGCCTTCGCCCACGTCTTGTCTAAAAATCCCTTCATGAGACGCCGCCCTCCATCTTATAGCCCTTGCCCCAGACCACCTTGATATACCGCGGCTCCGAGGGGTTGATCTCCAGCTTTTCCCGCAGGTGCCGGATGTGTACGGCGATGGCGCCCGCCGCGTTCAGCGGCACATCCTCCCACACCCGGCGGTAGATCTCGTTGGGGGAGAATACCGTCCCGGCGTTGCGCATGAGAAAGCGCAGGATGTCGTACTCCTTGGGCGTCAGCGCCACCGGGTCGCCGTCCACTGTGACGGTCTTGGCGTTGTCGTCCAGGCAGATACCGCCGATGACCAGCGTGCTGGTCTGCACCTGTCCGCCGCCCAGCTGTAAATACCGCCGCAGCTGGGAGCGCACCCGCGCCAGCAGCTCCACCGGGTTGAAGGGCTTGGTGATATAGTCATCCGCACCCACGTTGAGTCCCAGCACCTTGTCGGTGTCCTCGCCCTTGGCGGTCAGCAGGATCACCGGCACGTTGCTGGTCTGGCGCAGCTGCGCCATGGCGGTCAGGCCGTCCATGACGGGCATCATGATGTCCATGAGGATCAGATGCACGTCCTCCCGCGCCGCTATGCTCAGCGCCTCCCGCCCGTTGCTGGCGGACAGCACCCGATAGCCCTCCGAGCGGAGATAGATCTCCAGCGCGGCCACGATGTCCTTTTCGTCGTCAACCACCAGAATGTTGTACATGGTAAGTTCCTCTCTGATTATTGTACCCGGTATGCCTCTTTGCAGGGGACGGCGTCCCCGGCGTCCCTTCGTAGGGGCGGACGACTCTGTCCGCCCCTACACCGGCGTGGGAATCCGTGCTTCGTCACCGCGGCTCCACTGCGGTGGGCAGGCCTGCCAGCTTCACCCCATGGTGGATGGGCTTCCACTCCACCTTCATGAACAGCGCCGCCAGCGAAATGGGCAGGTACGTCAGCATGAACAGGGGGAACGTCAGCGTATACAGTATCTTTTTCCAGCCGGGCGCGTGGATGCGTTTCCACTCGCTGGCGGTGGTGATGCCGCCCAGCACCAGCAGTGTGGCCAGAACGCTGCCCATACATTCCAGCAGGGAGCGAAGGGCGAACCACGCGCCGTCTCCCTGCGCCAGACCCAGCACTGTCAGTGTCAGGTTGGCCAGCAGGCACAGGGCGGTGAGGATGAAGGCCGGCAGGATGGACATGGACATGTCGAAGCAGCTCCAGCTGCCCTTGGCCGTGCCCCGCAGCAGCTGTGCCCCGTACCGGCGGAACACCTGTATATAGCCCTTTGCCCAGCGCAGACGCTGGCGCACGGACTGGCGGAAGTCGGTGGGCTGCTCGTCGTACAGCACCGCGTCCTCGCAAATGGCGATCTTTTCGCCCCGCAGGATGTGATACACAGAGAACTCAATATCCTCCGTCAGCAGATAGAACCGCCAGCCGCCGCTCTCCGCCAGTATCCGCCGGGAGAACAGGAACCCGGTGCCGCCCACGGCGGCGCTGGCGCCCAGCCGGTTGCGGGCGCAGTTGAGATACCGGCTCTCCCGCAGGAACCACAGGGCGTAGCCCGCGCTGATCCAGTTATCGCCGAAATTCTTGCTGTTGCGATAGCTGGTGACGATCTCGTGACCGGCGGAGAACGTCTCGTTCATCCGCTCTATGTAGTCCGGAGACAGCAGGTTGTCCGCGTCGAATACGAAGTAGCCGTCAAAGCCCTCCGGATAGTCCGCACCAATGTGCTGCAAAAGGAAGTCCAGCGCGTAGCCCTTGCCTACGTTCACATGGTTGAACCGCTCGTACACCACCGCACCGTGGGCGCGGGCGATGGCGGCGGTGCTGTCGGTGCAGTTGTCCGCCGCCACGAACACCGTGACCAGGGACATGTCGTAGGTCTGGGCGGCCAGAGAATCCAGCAGCCCGGCAATGACATTCTCCTCGTTCCGGGCGGCGATCAGCACCGCGTACCGGTGGGGCGATGCCGGGAGCGCCGCCGGGCGGCGCTTTTTCAGCAGCACCAGCGGTATGTACAGGAATTGATAGGTGTAGCAGATGAAAAACAGTGCCGATATAACGGCATTGATGGTACGCAGAACAGGCTCCATGGGGATACCTTCCTTTCTCTCGTTCTGCGTACCATGGTAAAGAAAGTCGGATTAAGAAACAAGCAGAGGGCACATTAAGTATTTCTTAAGGCAGCCGCGCACAGGCTCACAGCAGCTGTCCCGCCAGATGCCCGGACGACCATGCCCACTGCAGATTGAAGCCGCCGCAGTCGCCGTCCACGTCCAGCACCTCGCCGCAGGCGTAAAGCCCCGGCACAAGGCGGCTCTCCAGCGTCTGCGGGTCAAATTCGTCCGTGCGCAGGCCGCCGGCGGTCACCTGCGCCTGATCGAAGCCGCAGGTGCCGGTGATGGGCAGCGCGAACCGCTGCGTCTGCCGGGCGATGCGCTCCAGATCGCCGTCGGTGAGGTCGGCGGCGCGCTGGCTGGTGAACCCGGCGGCCTTGCACAGCATCTGCCCCAGCCGCGTGTGGCAGGAGCCTGTCAGCAGAGTGGACGCCTCGTGCGCGCCCATGGTCTGCCGCCGCAGCCGCAGCCAGTCCAGCACCTCCCGCCTCTCCCAGTCGGGGAAGAAGTTCAGCTGGCAAATCAGCCCCTCCCCGCCGGTGGACACCGCCCGGGAGATGTCGAAGATAGCCGGGCCGCTGACGCCGTATTCGGTGAACAGCACCTCGCCCCGGTTCTCCGCCACCACATCGCTGCCCCGGCGGACGGTGATGCCGCACTCGGCCTTGATGCCCTTCAGCGCGCGGGGATAGGTGGGGTCGGTCTTCAGCTGCACCAGCGAGGGGTACAGCACCGTGCGGTGGTGTCCCAGCGCCTTGGCCAGGCGATAGCCGTCCATCACGCCGCCCACCTTGCTGCCCGCGCCGCCGCCGGCGGCCAGAATGACCCTCCGGGCGGCGAAGACGTCCGTCTCGGTCTTGACGGCGAAGCCCTCCGCCGCGGGCTTCACGGCGGTGACCACCTGCCCGGTGCGCACCTCGATACCGGGGCGCTCCAGCGCGTAGCGCAGCACGTCCAGCACGCTGCCGGCCATGTTGCTCATGGGATAGACCCGCCCGCTGTCCTCGCTGACCGTCAGCAGCCCCAGCGAGGCGAAGTATTGTAGCGTAGCGCCCACGTCGAACTCCTGCAGCGCGTGGGCGCAGAAGGTGCCGTCCTCCCCGTGGTAGCGGTCGGGCGCGGCGTGGTAATTGGTGAGGTTGCACCGCCCGTTGCCGGTGGCCAGCAGCTTCCGCCCCACCCGGCTCTGCCGCTCCAGCAGGAGCACGCTGTGCCCGCTCTCCGCGGCGGTCAGCGCCGCCAGCATACCGCTGGCGCCGCCGCCGATGATGATCACATCCGTCATCGGCCGCCCTCCAGTTTCCGCCGGGTCAGGTAGCCCTCCAGCATCAGCGCCGCCGCCACCGCATCCACGGTCTTTTTGCGCTTTTTGGCGTTCTGCCCGTTGCGCTGGAGGATGTTGTGGGCGTCGATGGTGGTGCGCCGCTCGTCCCAGAGGACGACCTCCAGCCCCGTCTCCTGCCGCAGCACCTCGGCGAAGGCGGCGCACTTCTCCGCCCGGACGCCCACCGTGCCGTCCATGTTCCGGGGATAGCCCAGCACCAGCAGCTCCACGCCGTGCTCGGCGATGAGCCGCTGCACACCGGAGAGCACCTCCTCCTGCTTCCGGGAGTGGATCACGTCGGAGTACCCCGCCAGCGTCTCTGTATAGTCGGAAATGGCGATGCCGGTGTGGGCGTCGCCGTAGTCGATAGCCATGATCTTCATGCGTAGCACCTGCACTTTCTGTTCAGTGACACTATCATACACAAAATACGCCTCCTGTGCAACCAAAACCGCACAAAAGCCCGCCGTCCCCCCTCCCCCCGCGGCCGCAATCCAAAAAATGCTCCGGGCGGTGCCCGGAACATTTTGGCTTTTTTCGTATTCACATCTGCTGCACCGGCTCAGCCCCGCAGCTCCGCCAGCTCCAGCACCAGCTGCTCGGTTTTCTCCCAGCCGATGCAGGGATCGGTGATGGACAGGCCGTACACGCCGCCGTCGGGCTTCTGGCAGCCGTCCAGCAGGTACGACTCGATCATCAATCCCTTGACCATGCGGCCGATATCCCCGTTGTGGCGGGTGCTGTGGAGCACCTCCTTGGCGATGCGCGCCTGCTGATCCCACTGCTTGCCGGAGTTGGAGTGGTTGGTGTCGATGATAACGGCGGGATTGGCCAGTCCGCTTTTGGCGTACAGCTCATAGAGCTGGCTGAGATCCTCGTAGTGATAGTTGGGCAGGGAGCGCCCGTATTTGTTCACCGAGCCGCGGAGGATGGCGTGCGCCAGCGGGTTGCCCTTGCTGTGTACCTCCCACTGGGAGAACAGGAACGTGTGGGGGTGCTGGGCGGCCAGGATGGAGTTCATCATCACCGACAGGTCGCCGCTGGTGGGATTCTTCATGCCCACGGGCACGTCCAGCCCGCTGGCGATCAGCCGGTGCTGCTGATCCTCCACCGACCGGGCGCCGATGGCCACGTAGGAGAGAATATCGGACAGATAGTAGTAATTCTCCGGATACAGCAGCTCGTCGGCGCTGGAAAAGCCCGTCTGCTCCAGCACCTTCATGTGCATCTTGCGAATGGCGATCAGCCCCTTGAGCATGTCCGGCTGACCGTTGGGATCGGGCTGATGCAGCATGCCCTTGTACCCGTCGCCGGTGGTGCGGGGCTTGTTGCTGTAAATGCGGGGGACGATGAGGATCGTGTCCTCCACCCGCTCCTGCAGTGTCCGGAGCCGCGCCGCGTACTCCAGCACGGCGTCCTCCCGGTCGGCGGAGCAGGGGCCGATGAGCAGCATCAGCCGCTGCTCCTCCCCGGTGATGACGGTCTTGATCTGCCGGTCGTTTTCCCGCTTCTGCCGCGCCAGCGCCTCCGTGACGGGGTACATGTCCTTGACGGTCTGCGGGGTGGGCAGCTTACGCTTAAATTCCAGGTTCATGGATAAATTTTCCTTTCCGTGCAAGGGTTTCAGGGCTGTATGTCCATGCGCAGCCCCAGCGCTTCCAGTGCGGGGAAGAAGTCCGGCCAGCTCTTGCTGACGGCCTCCGCGCCGCGTATGGTGCCGCCCAGCGAGGCGCACAGCACCGCCAGAGACATGACGATGCGGTGGTCGTTGTGTCCGTCCAGCACCTCCCGCGGAGGGTGAAGTGGACGGTGCAGCACCGTCACCCGATCTTTCTCCTCCCTGATCTGCGCGCCGAATTTCGACAGTTCCTGCGCCATGGCCGCTATGCGGTCACTCTCCTTGATGCGCAGGCGGTGGGTTCCTGTGAACACGCCGCCGCAGCTCCGCGCCGCCGCCGCGAACAGCACGGGCCCCAGATCGGGGCAGGCGGAGATGTCCAGCACCGCGCCGGGACTTTCCAGCCGGTGCAGCATGCCGCGGCACACCCGGTCGCCCTGCAAGCTGTCCGGGCGCAGGCCGGTGACGGTGACGCCGTCTCCCAGCGCCAGCAGGAACGCCGCGTTGGACCAGTCGCCCTCCACCGCCGCGCGGCGGCTGACGTACCGCTGCCCGCCGGGGATGGCGAACAGGTTCGGCTCCCGCTCCTCCACCCGGACGCCGAAGGCGGCCATGATGTCCAGCGTGATGTCGATATAGGGGCGGCTCTCCACCGGCGGCAGAACGCGCAGGATGCTGCTGCCCGGCAGCAGGGGCAGCGCCAGCAGCAGTCCGGTGACGAACTGGCTGCTCACATCGCCCCGGAGGGTGTAGTCCCCCGGCGTCAGCCGCCCGGAAAACGTGACGGCGTCCCGCGTCCGGGACACCGATATGCCCTTCTGCGCCAGAATCGTCTCATAGATGCCCACGCCCCGCTCCATGAGCCTGGGCGTGCCGGTAAACACGGCGCTGCCGCCGGGCAGCAGTGCCGGAGGGATGCAGAACCGCAGGGTGCTGCCGCTTTCGCGGCAGGGATACGTCCCGCCGGGGCGGATATGACCACCGGTGCCGGTGATGTAGGCCGTATCGCCCTCCAGACGGCACACGCCGCCCATGGCGCGTATGCAGTCCACGGTGGCCAGCATGTCCTGACTGGGAGCGATGCCCTCGATGACGCTCTCGCCCTCTGCCAGTGCGCCGCACAGGAGCATCCGGTGGGCGCAGCTCTTGGACGGCGGCGCTGCCGCCGTGCCCGCTGCCCGTCCGGGATAGATGGTCACGGTCATGACTCTGCCGCTCCCTTCAGCAGGATGTCCACGGCGTCCAGATAGCCCGCAAAGCCCCGGCCTGTCACAGTGGCGATACACGCCGGACGGACGTAGCTGATCTGCCGGAAGTCCTCCCGGGCGGCGACGTCGGAGATGTGTACCTCCACCGTGGGAATGGCCACGGCCTTCAGCGCGTCCAGCAGCGCCACGCTGGTGTGGGTATAGGCCGCCGGGTTGAGGATAATGCCCTCCACCCCGTCGAAATACGCCTGCTGGATGGCGTCCACCAGCGCGCCCTCGTGGTTGGACTGGAAGAAGGACACCTCCGCGCCGCGTCTTTCTGCGTGGGCGCGGATCATGTCCAGCAGCTGGGCATAGGTGCCGCTGCCGTAAATGGCCGGCTCCCGGATGCCCAGCATATTGAGATTGGGGCCGTTGATGACCAGCAGCTTCATATCGTCCACTCCTTTTCGATCCGCTCCGCCGTGTCCTCCGGTGAGCCGTCGCCGTTCACCCGCAGGTCAGCGGCAGCGCAGTAGATGTCGTAGCGCTCCTCATACCGGCGGCGCAGCGCTTCCGGGTCGGCGGAAAGCGGCCTGTCCGCCGTGGCGGTCAGCTTGTCCGGCGAGCGATCCAGAAACACCAGCCGTCCGGTGCGCCGCAGCGCCCGCAGGTTCTCCGGCCGCAGGACGGCGCCGCCGCCGGTGGCGATGACCTTGCCGCCGCTTGCCGCCGCTGATGCCACCGCCTCCTTCTCCCGCTCCCGGAAGGCGCTCTCGCCCTTTGCGGCAAAATAGTCCGGGACGGTCATGCCCACGGCCTGCTCCACCAGCGCGTCCGTGTCCACGAATTCCTTTCCGGTGCGCTGCGCCAGCAGCCGCCCCACGGTGGTCTTGCCGGAGGAGGGCATACCGATGAGCACAATGTTCTCCATCTGGCGCAGCACCGTGCGATAGGCCAGCTCAATGTCCCCCGCCGTGGCTTCACAGCCCCGGAACAGGGCGCTGGCATAGGCGGCCTGCGCCGCCAGCATATACAGCCCGCCCTCCGCAGGGATGCCCCGCTGCCGGGCGCCGAGCACCAGCTCGCTGCGCAGAGGGTTATAGATCACGTCCACCACGCCCTCCAGCCGGGGGAAGCCGTTCAGCTCCACCGGGCAGCCGCCCAGATCGGGGTACATGCCGCAGGGCGTCGTGTTGATGATGCAGGCGGCGTCCCTGTGCTCCTTCTCCGCCCGTCGGTAGGTAATGGCGTCCTCTCTGCCGCTGCGGGAGACGCGGTACACCTCCGCCGCGCCCAGCTGCGATGCCGCCGCCTGCGCCGTTTTGGATGTGCCGCCGGTGCCCAGCACCAGCACCTTTTTGCCGGACAGCACCAGACCCATGCGGCGTATCAGCGCCAGCATACCGGCAAGATCCGTGTTGTCGCCGTACAGCTTGCCGTCCCGGTTCACCACGGTGTTCACCGCGCCGATGGCCCGCGCCGTGTCGGACAGCTGATCCAGATAGGGGATGACCCGCTCCTTGTAGGGGATCGTCACATTGATGCCCGCGAAATCGCGCTTCACGAGAAACGCTTCCAGCTCCTCCGGCTTCAGCGGCCAGAGGTGGTAGTCGTAGTCCGCCAGCGCGCGGTGTATCTGGGGCGAGTAGCTGTGCCCCAGAGGGTAGCCGATCAGTCCGCAGTTCACAGCCCCGCCCCCTTCGCCAGATAGTCCGTGCCGAAGCGCTGGGTCAGCAGGTCGCACAGCACCAGCGCCGTGACACTGTCCAGCACCGGGCAGATGCGGCGGATAATGGCCGGGTCGTGGCGGCCGTGAATGGTCAGCTCCGCGTCCTCGCCCCGGAGGAAGTCCACGGTCTGCTGGGGCTGGCCGATGGAGGGCGTGGGCTTCACGGCGCACTGGAACACCACGTCCATGCCGTTGGTGATGCCGCCGTTGATGCCGCCGTTGCGGTTGGTCTCCGTCACCACCCGCCCGTTCTCCATGCGGAGGCTGTCGTTGAAATCGGAGCCGTATCCGCACACGGCGGAGAAGCCGCCGCCGAATTCGATGCCCTTGACGCCGCCGATGGAGAACACCGCGTGGCTCAGCAGGCTCTCCACGCTGTCGAACCACGGCTCGCCCACACCGGCGGGCAGGCCGCACACGGCGGTCTGGGTGATGCCGCCCACGCTGTCCTGACGCTCTCTGGCTGCCAGAATGGCGGCGCTGATGGCTTGGGCGGCCTCGTCCGTCAGGGCGGGGAATTCCGCCCTCTGCAGGGCGGCCACGTCCGCCGCCGCACGGTCGGCAAAGGGGCGATCCCACGCGCCGCCGCAGCGAAGGATGTGTGTGCCCACGGTGACGCCCACACCTGCAAGGGCTGACAGCAGGATGGCTCCCGCCGCCACCAGCGGCGCGGTAACGCGGCCGGAGAAGTGTCCGCCGCCCCGCCAGTCCTCATAGCCGTGGTATTTGCAATAGGCGGCGTAATCCGCGTGGGAGGGGCGGGCAAGGCCGTAGGTATAATCCCCGCTGCGGGTGTTCTCGTTGGGGATGACGATGGTCAGCGGCGTGCCGGTGGTGCGCCCCTGAAAGACGCCGCTGAGTATCTGATAGTTGTCCGGCTCCTGCCGGGCGGTATCCAGCGCCGTGGTGGGACGGCGGCGGGACAGCTGGCGGCGGAGGAAATCCCCGTCCACCGGCAGACCGGGTGCCAGACCGTCCAGCACCGCGCCCACGGCAGCGCCGTGGCTCTCGCCGAACAGCGTCAACGTGACCGCTTGTCCAAAGGTGTTTTTCATGCGTTCCTCTCCTCCCAGCGGCGGAGTATCTCCTCCGGCGTCATTGTTTCCATGCGGAAGGTGCCCGGCTCGTCCACCAGCACGGCGGTAACGGAGCCGGAGGCCGCTTTCTTGTCGTGCAGCAGGTAGGGCAGCAGCTGCCCGGCGGTACAGCCGCACTCCGTGGGCAGGCCGCACCTCTGCAATATGGCGGTCAGCCGGGGGCGCAGCGGCGGCGCGCACATGGGCACCATGCCCAGCGCCACGCACTCGCCGTGGAGCAGCTCTCCCCCGGCGCAGCTCTCGATGGCGTGACCGAGGGTGTGGCCGAAGTTCAGCACCCGGCGCAGCCCCCGCTCGGTGGGATCCTGCTCCACCACCTGCGCCTTGATGCGCAGAGAGCGGGCGATGATCTCCGGCAGGGCGGCGGTCAGGTCGGAAGCCGTCTCGATCAGGCTCAGGAGCGATGCGTCGCAGGTCATGGCCATTTTCACGCTCTCGGCCAGTCCCTCGGCTGTCTGCCGCGGGGAAAGCGTCCGGAGGACGTCCGTGTCGATGAGCACGGCGCGGGGCTGGTGGAACGCGCCCACCGCGTTCTTCACGCCGTCCAGGTCGATGGCGGTCTTGCCGCCCACGGAGGAATCTACCTGCGCCAGCAGCGTGGTGGGGATGTTGTAAAAATCAACGCCGCGCATGTAGGTGGCGGCGGCAAAGCCCGCCAGATCGCCCACCATGCCGCCGCCCACGGCGGCCACGCAGTCGCCGCGATCCATGTGTAGGCGCAGCATCTCCCGCAGAAGCAGGTGATAGCTGTCCATGCTCTTGCTGCCCTCCCCTGCTGGCAGGGTGCAGATGCGGGACTGGCGGCACCGGCTCGCTATGGCCTGTGCGTATTCCTGCGGCACGCCGCTGTCCGTCACCACCAGCACGCGGCGGTCAAGGGACAGGTGCTCCCCGGCACGGGTCAGCGCGCCGGGCTCCAGCAGGATGGGGTAGCTCTGCGCTCCCAGTGAAATGGAAATGACCATGGTCTGCTCTCCCTCAGATGGTATTGGCGTAGTAGGAGCCAACCAGCCGGAGCTTGGCGCAGGTGGCGGACAGCTCCTGCAGCATCTCCCGGCCGTTGGTGTTGTTGACGCAGCCCTCGGCCTCTACGTAGAAGTAATACTTCCACGAAAGCCCCTTCATGGGGCGGCTGCGCAGGGTGCGCATGTTGTAGCCGTGGGCGCCGATGATGTTCAGCGTCTGCGCCAGCGAACCGGCGTCGTTCTGCACGGTGAACACCAGCACGAAGTTCTCGTCCTCCCGCTTTTTCGTCGTCTCCGGCTGGCTGCGGGTGCGGGACAGGGCGGCGAAGCGGGTGGTATTCGTCCGCACCGTGTTGATGCCCCGCTCCAGCACCCGCAGGCCGAATACCTCCGCCGCCTCCTCCGATGCGATGGCGGCCAGCGCGGGGTCGTTGACGTCGCGCACATGCGCCGCCGCCAATGCCGTGTTGGAGTACGTCTCCGTGGCGTAGCCGTGGCGCTTGATGTAGTCGTCGCACTGGCGCAGCGCCTGGGGGTGGCTGACCACGGTCTTCACCGTGTCAACGGCGGCGCCCTCCACACCCAGCAGGCTGTGGTCGATCTCCAGATCCATCACCTGGTTGATGTACAGCTCGCCGGAGAACAGCAGATCCATCACCGCGCCCACCTCACCGGCGTAGCTGTTTTCCAGCGGCAGCACGGCGCTGTCCGCCTCGCCCTGCTCCACGGCTCTGTGGGCGGCGGCGAAATCGGGGTAGGCGATCAGCTGCGCCTCCGGGAACATGCGGCGCGCCGCGATGTAGCCGTAGGCGCCCTCCACCCCGCTGTACGCCACCTTCATGCCGTTGAGCAGCCGGCTCTGGTAGGCGCAGGACAGGTCGAGAACGCTCCGCAGGAACTGCACATAGTAGGCGTCCACCGCCGGGTCCTTGATGAACCGGCGGTCGCGGTCGATCAGCTCCCGCTCCCGCTCCGCGTCCCGGATGGACAGCCCTCTGTCCTTCTTGAAGGCCGCCACCTGCCGGCTCATCTCCATACGCTCCTGAAACAGCTGCGCCATCTGCTCGTCAATGCTGTTGATATTTTCCCTGATCTTGTCCAGCTCGCTCATAGTCGTAAAACCTTTCCAGATATAAAAAATCGGCCTTCCTGCATGGAAGGCCGTTGTACACGCAAATTTATCGGTTTTCACCGCGCGTCAATGACAGACTTCCAGAGGCATCTCCTTACCGGTAAAGGCAAAAAAGCCGAAAAAGTGCAGCATGCCAAACAGCACGCTGCACGCAAAGTCAAAAATAGCGCTGGTGGAGGCAGAATGGGCGCACTTCACCACGGCACGGTCGGAACACGCAGCGCGACGGGTCATGGCAGCACACCTCCTGCTAAGATATGCACTGATTGTATGCTTTTTTTTCGTTCCCGTCAAGGGGACAGCCGCACTTTTCGCTTATGCACAAAAATCCGGCGCACAGCGGTAGCCGGTTTGTGCTTACGCTACCATCGCTTGACAAGGGCAGACACGGTTTTGGCGGGCAGAAATGCGCCCATACTGCGTCAAGCCCCTTGACAATACGGCAAGTATTCTCTGCGGGTCTTTTCTTGTCTGGACGCATTTCTGCTCCGGCAAAACTGCTCCGCACCTGCCAGCGATGGGTTTTCGTGTGATTTTTGGTTTTTGAGACGCAGGCTTGCTGGCGCAAGCCAAGGCGAAAAGGGCAAAAAGCGCCGGAAAGACATGCTGGCAGGCGTGTTTGCCCTTGCCAAGCGATGGTACTATGAGTGGCAAAATCACTCAGGGATTATGCGACTTGCTAAAATCAAATCCCTTCGGCTTTCCAGGTGCGTTCTTCATGTATATGGTGTAAATAAAAAACGGAATAATATAGATAAAAAAGTAGCCTCCCATAAAAACATATCCAAAGACTTCTAAGACGTGATTATTCCAACTCAGAAAACAAATGACCCCCGCAACGGCTAAAACTGTTAAATTGACCTTCCGCGCAATTTGGCAAAACCGCATATGCCGCGGTGCATAGCAAGGAATCATCTCGCGATAGGGAAGTAATATGCGGAGACGCCGGCTACGCCAATTAAGCGCATAATAACTTTTCTCTTCTCGATGAGTTTTTTTGAACAAGAACGCGTCTTCAATACCACCACGAAGCAGCAAACTGTTCCAGACTATGGCTGAAATAAACAGCAAAAAAGATTCTTTAATCATCTAAATAACCTCTTGAAAACGCTCTTAGCCGCAGAGTACATGGAACCTAGTGCCGTCATTGGCAAGATTGCCGATCTCGTCCGATGCCAGCAGCTGTCCATCATAGCTGGTCAGCAGATCCTTCCACGAACTGTCGCCGTAGCCATAGGAGATGGTATCCAGTGCCGCGCCCAACGTGCCGGTGGTGTAGGCGAAAGGTTATGATACGGTCAAATTGGCCGAATCACAACCTTTCTCTCCTCATTCTCACTAATCGGAGCAGGAATTCTTAATACCGCGGTTGCAATACAGCTTTAGAAGGTAGCCAGACTGTGCGGTAGGTGTGCCCTCACTTGAAGGAATCAGAGCAAGACCTCAGTCAATTTCACAGCCAATGGGGAAAAGTATTCCTCCATGTCATAGCCCATGTTTATCAATGCTCTTCGCCCGGATAGGTATTCTTGCACGTCATCCTCCGAATTCAACAATCTGTACTGATTGAGTTTGCGAAGGACTGGACGGAAGATATCCTTAACAACACACACATTCATGGTTAAATCCTCATACAGGCAAGAAGTAGACATATCAACATCGGCGTAATCGTAACCAAGGATTCTGATGATTGGCAGCTCTGCTGAAGATAAGATGATCGAACTTGAACTTTCTACTTGCAGACAATATGTTGAAATGTTCATGAATTGGCAGTGCCGTTTGTATCTTTGCAGGTAATCTACATCCGGAATAACCCACGGCCTAGAATCTGAATATCCAAACCATCGCCTCTCTGCTTCAGCGGTTAACTCAATAGACACATCATCCGATAAACCGTCCAAAGGCCATGTTATATTACGACCTATGCCAAAATATGGATCCATCGTAGAGCGGTTGAGTTGGTTTTCATTAGACTTGATTATAAACCCATTTTTGAGCATATCACTATCCTCTCGGTACCTTAAAGATCGGAATATGATTTACAGAGCCTATATGTGCGTGAGGGGCTTGACTAATCACTCCGCGTCCCGGCTGCCCAAGATCTATTCTGGGGTTTCCTGGCAAATTGTACTCCTGAGCCCATTTGACAAGTGTTTCTGCGTCATCCATTGGAATTCCCTTTTTGTTGGATTTTGCCAACTGGATATCATAGACATACCCGCGGTAGCGGAAAGGATTGAGCTTACCCAGCGTGCCGGCCATGGTGCCGGTGGTGGTCAGCGGGTTGCCCCATGCGTCATAGGTATACGCCACCACCTGCGTGCCGCCGCTGTTCACAAGACCGGTCACATCACCCTGCGCGTTTTTCAGATAGAAGTACTCCGCACCATCGTATTACACTATAAATTTACCACATTTTGCCCCACATTGCAACCTTACATCCACTTTCCCGCCACCTTTTCCTCACTTTCCCGCCGCACTTGACAGATACCGCCTTCTTATGTATAATAAGTAAGATTTACTTTGAAGGAGGGCATACGACCTTATGGATACCGACGGCGGCGATCATCCCTGTACTGACCTTACCTGCCATCTGATGCCAGCATATCTGCACGGCACGCGCCGGGGCAGACGTGCTTTTTTGCGCCTTTAGGCGTCCCGTTCGCACCGGGAAATACACCAAAAGATGACAGAATAAGGAGTATCTGATCGTGTCAACGACTACATATATCATTATCATGGCGGTCTGCCTGCTGCTGTCCGCCTATTTCTCCGCTACGGAGACGGCATTTTCCTCCGCCAACGTCACGCGGCTGAAAACGCGGGCGGAGAAGGGCAACAGCCGCGCGGCGCTGGCCTGCAAGCTGCTGGAGCGCTACGACAAGCTGCTGTCCACCATTCTCATCGGCAACAACATCGTGAACATCGCCATGGCCTCTCTGGGCACGGTGCTGTTCGTCAGGAGCTTCGGCGACATGGGCGCCACGCTGTCCACCGTGGTGGTGACAGTGGTGGTGCTGATCTTCGGTGAGATATCGCCCAAGAGCATCGCCAAGGACTGCGCGGAGGAGTGGGCCATGACCGCGGCGCCGTTCCTGCGGTGCCTGATCTGGCTGCTGATGCCGCTGAACGCCCTGTTCTCCCTGTGGAAGAAGCTGCTGGCCAAGGTGTTCCATCTGGACGCGGACAGCAAAATGTCCCCGGAGGAGCTGCTGATGCTGGTGAACGAGGTGCAGCAGGACGGCAGCATCGACAAAGACGAGGGCGACCTGCTGAAGAACGCCATCGGCTTTTCCGAGCAGGAGGCACAGGACATTCTCATCCACCGTGTGGATCTGGCGGCGCTGCCCGTCACCGCCTCCAAGGAGGAGGTGGCCGACCTATTCACCCAGACCAAGTACTCCCGGCTGCTGATCTACCGGGAGGACATTGACCACATCATCGGCACCATTCACCAGAAGGACTTCTATGTGGGCTGCGGTGTAACAGACAAGCCGCTGGGGGAGATCCTCTCCCCCGCCCTGTTCGTGCTGGAAAACGAGCCCATCAGCCTGCTGCTGAAAAAGCTGCAATCGGCCAAAACGCAGGTGGCCGTGGTGGTGGACGAATACGGCGGCACCTGCGGCATCGTCACCATGGAGGACATTCTTGAGGAGCTGGTGGGCGAGATCTGGGACGAGCATGACGAGGAGGAGGTCTTCATCCGCAAGATCGGCGAGGACACCTATCTGGTAGATGCTTCCATGGACTTCGATGACTTTGCCGAATTCTTCCACCTGACCGGCGAGACGGACATGACCTCCGTCAGCGGCTGGGTCATGGAGCAATGCGACCGTGTACCGGAGGTAGGCGACCACTTCACATGTCAGGGACTGCGGGTGCAGGTGACGCGGGTGGACAACCACCGCACCGGCGAGATCCGCGTGACGGTGGAGCAGAAACCGGAAGAACCCGTGCAGGAAAACTGAGTATAGGCATAAACAAGCAGCCCCGCGGCGTACGCCGCGGGGTTCTATTTTCCCGAAAAGTATGTCAACGAGAGCCAGTGACCGCGTCACCGGCGTGGGAATCCGCATCCCCTTATGTACATGCACCCTCAAGGCCGCCCGTAGGGGACGGCGTCCTGCAGTGGAGCGCAGCGGAACAAATGCCCTTGGGGTACGACGTCCCGTTTCCGTGCGGCTCTTGTTCCGCTCTGTAGGGGCGGACGACCCTGTCCGCCTCGTTCCCCTGTCATTCCGAGCCAGTGCGCGCACTGGCGTGGGAATCCGTTTCCCCTTGCCTCCCTCTGCGAGGGAGGTGGCAGCGCGTAGCGCTGACGGAGGGAGCGATATCGCACGGCATTTCCTCTCCCCCAGTCGCCTGCGCCGGCAGCCCCTCACAGCGAGGGCCTTGCAGCGCGGCGCTGCCGCGCTGACGGGACGTCGTACCCCAAGGGCATTTGTTCCGCTGCGCTCCACTGCAGGACGCCGTCCCCTACGGGCGGTTCAAAGCACCTGCCCCATAGGGTGGCTCGCCCTCAGACCGCCGTTTATCCCCGCAGGCGTTTCCTCCCGTGCAGCGGAGCAAAGCATCCCGCCCGTTATGCAGTGCGCCCACCTGACCTTTCGTAGGAAGCAGGGATCGTCCCACCCATTGACCTGTCACGGGATGGTGCCGCAGGCATCCCGAACTCACTTTTCCGGCATAACAAAGCCCCGCGACTTTCGTCGCGGGGTTCTGTGTTGGCGCTACCTATCTTCCCAGGCCGTCTCCAGCCAAGTATTGTCAGCAGAAGCGAACTTAACTGACCTGTCACGGGATGGTGCCGTAGGCATCCCGAACTGCACTCTTCCGAACACGACAAAACCCCGCGACTTTCGTCGCGGGGTTCTGTGTTGGCGCTACCTATCTTCCCAGGCCG
>ENA-UOIY01000431-UOIY01000431.1-human-gut-metagenome-genome-assembly--contig:-P114-NODE-431-length-69975-cov-12.086327_pt1 | contig 69975 bp, 92 predicted proteins | sample MGYA00242335_ERZ723882 | MGnify/ENA metagenome assembly ERZ723882 | reverse complement strand
GCCTGCTTCACACGCAGGAGGTCACTGGTTCGAGTCCAGCAGTCTCCACCAAAAAAGCCTTGAAACTCAACGGTTTCAAGGCTTTTTCTTTTTACCCGATTCCGGTTTTGTTAGTAACGTGCCTGTAACAGCCGCTACGATCGTATCGGGGTCAATATGGGTGTAAATGTTTGCAGTAGTAGAATAATCTGCATGGCCGAGAACTTTTTGAAGGATTTCTGGCGGAAGACCTTCCTTTACCGCGCGCGTGGCGTAAGTGTGGCGCGTGGCATGGGGGGTCTTTTTTTCTATCCCGAGGCGGGACAGCAAGGGGTAATAATCGCGCTTTCGGTAATTTTCGGGGGAATGCTGACCCTCATAACCGGAAAGCAACAGTGGCCCAGTCGCTTTGGATGCGAAATACGCAAAGTAAGGCTTGCCCTCTCCCCGAATCGGAATTACACGGTTACGCCCGGCTTCCGTTTTCTCACCGCCAATCACGTAGGTCTCATGATAAGATGCGACGGGCAGGGAAAATAGCTCACCGATGCGCATGCCGGTCGATAGAAGCATAAGCACGATCTTCGCTGCGTCGCTGCCGTTGGATTCCAGCTTTTCAATATCGTCCTCAGTGAAAATCTCCTTTTCCTTTTTCACGTTTTCGGGAAGTTTGATGTAATGCGCAAAATTTGTCACGCAAATCTCTTCCCGCATGGCCCAGTTTGACATTTGTGTCGCGAGCTGCTTGTATTTCGAAACGGTGGAGTGGGACTTGCTCATATGCTGGTCAATAACCGCCTGGAAATCCGCTGCGCGCAAATCGCGGAATTTCTTGTTGTGCAGCGGGGCAAAGACATCAAATGCGCGATCATAAGATTCCACCCCGCTTGAGCCGATCTCGCGGTAGTGCTCGGCCTTCCACGCCTCAAACACCTCGGCAAAGGTCATATTGTATCGCTCCGTCAGGGGCTTGCCGTTCAGCCGTTCCAATGCGTCCAGTGCGTCTGTTTTGCGCTCGTAGTATCCAATGACCACCCTGTTTTTCGCGGCGACCCACGGGCGCGCACGGCGGCCTGAGAGCTTATACACCGTGCCGGTTCCGTTGGCGCGCTTGAGCGCTTTGCGCTTTTCGGCGACCTGCTTTTTGCCGCACATAGGACAAAACAGCGCGCCATCCGGCAGCGCTGCTTTACATTTGATGCAATTCGCCATGTCAGCCCCTCCAAAATCCGTAATCTATACAATGAAAATCAATGTACACGCACCACACAGTGAGAAAAACGATGATGAGGAACATGAGGGCGATCACGCCGTTTCGGATACGGACACCGCGCCGCATAATCTCGATCGTGTCTGCTTTTGCATCAACGTGGCGTTCCAGCTCATCGTTTCGCGCCTGCAAGGTTTCCTCGGTCGGCGTCAAGTGTTCGGAAATTCCGAATATTTCATCAAGCGATATTCCCAGCACCTTGCAGATGGGCGCGACGGTGTAAATGGACGGGGCTTTCGACAGCTTTGAGAAAAAGTTCTGGACGGTGGACATCGGCACGCCGGAAGCGTCGGAAATGTCCTGGTAAGGCAGTTTCAGTTCTTCTTTACGGATTCTACACAGCTCTTGAATGTTCATTTACATCACCTTAACTTTTCCGGTTTCTGCCCGTTTGGGGTGCCAAAAGTGGGTCTGTCGAACGCGGTCGAATGCCGTCGTATTGCAAGGTCTTGGTATTGAAGTGGTAAGGTAAAGCGCGATATGGTCAAAACAAGCAGCGGCGGCCGCTCCCCGCTGGCTGCAAAAAGGCCCCGCCGTTTGTTGCAGAGGGCGGCGGGGCCTTTACTTCGAGATATTGATGCTTGCACCGCTATGTGCAACAATCGACATATAGCCCCGTTGCAAAAATATTTGGAGGGACATAATTATGGACGAGCAAACGAGAAAAGCAGCAGAACTTTTTGTCAACCTGACGCCAGAGCAAAAAAATGTTATTCTTGCGATGGTTGATAACCTTCTATCACAGCAAGCACCGCGCTCTTCTGCTGCGGAGACAACCGGCTAAACCCGGCAATAAGTTGCGCAAGCTGCGCATCCTCACCCTCGGTCTTCGGATCGGGGGCTTTTTTTGCGCTCTCGGCCTCGACCAGCTTTCGCACCGTCTCGATATCTTCTAAGCACTTGGCGGTTTCTTCCGTGGTTTTCCCCTCGTGCAATAGGATGTCATCGGGGGAAACATTGAGGGTTAAGCACATTTGCACAGCAAGTTCTTTTGACGGCAAATTTGTGTTTTTCCCTCTGCGCAGATCAGACACCCATCTATTGTTTTTTCCAAATTTTCGAGAAAACGAAGCTTCGCTAATATCTTCTCTTTTGCAATAAGCCTCGATAAATTTAACGCAATTATTACCAAGAGTAACGCTATTTAATGTTTTCGGCATATTAAATTCCTTTAAATTATATCTACTCCGTATAATGCCGCTCGAGCTAATATTTTTTGATAGGCTTTAGAATTAGAGTTTTTCATTCTGGAGTATCCAGATAATGATTTTGGGCACAACGCAGGAAGATATTCTTGCAATCGATAATATTCATGTCGGATAGAACGCTTTCTAATTCGTTCTTCTTCCATTTCTTTAATTAAGCGCTTCCATTTAAAATATGCAAATACGTTTGGGAAATCTCTTATAGAGAGATGCGGGTATATTCCAACTTTTTGAAAATAGGAATCAACTCGCGCTTCTTCTTCCCATGCTTGCTTATGTGCACCTAAATTGTGCAAATGCGTTATGTCAGATATGTAAGCATCGTATTTCCAAATCATATCTGATATAAACATTAAGCTATGTGCTTTTCTTACACATTCTACGGCAAGTGCAATATTTTTCTCTTTGTAGTATTTTGCGAAGCACTGACCGCGCAAATAATATTCTACACGGCCTGTAGGGGAATCTCCGTTTACCTCTGTACATGGGACAGGGATATTTCTTATCCCATTAACGGTTGAAAAATCATAAAAGCTTCTCAATCTAACGACCTCTTGTTCTCTTATTCGAGAATAAGCGTCGTTTTTTTCTTCGAGCGTTTTAGATTCGTCATCAAAGATATTGTAAGCCATACTTTAATAATAACTACCAAATCCAACGACATGTGTTTGTCCATTCTGCTAAATCCTACATTTTGTTGCCAAAGGCGTTGACATCCACCGTTATGTAGGCTATAATAGCCTTACAGAACTTAATTAAGGCAACAAAAAACCAAGCCCCCAACGGATTTTCCGTTTTTGCGGACTTATAACCGATATTTTGTTGGCTGACACTTACATAATAGCGGTGTTGGTTGCGTTTGTCAATATAAAGTTCTGAACTTTATAAGGAGGGGAGAACGCTTGGAATTAAAGGCAATCCGAGAAAATGCCGGTTTGCGTCAGGAAGACGTAGCGAAGAAACTCCGCGTAAGAGTTTCTGCGGTATCTAACTGGGAACGCGGTGTGAATGGTATCGCAAGCAAGTACATTAGACCGTTGACCAGAATGTACGGCGTGACCGAAACGGAAATCAGAGCGGCATCGGAAGCCGCACAGGCTGCAAGAGCAGATAAGGCGATGAGACCCAGCGAAGAGAACTAACACGCAACAGGAGGTTAAAGATGATTTTTGCAGCATGGAAAAGTGGCTGCCGCATTTCCGCTGACGCGCAGAAGGTCGCTGACGAAATCTTGGAAATCGGAAACTCCGCAACGACTGCCCAAATCCTCGACAAGGCAAGGGACGAGCAGACGGAACTGCATAAGTGCTTTGATTGGGACGATGCAGAAGCCGCCGAGAAGTGGCGTTTTCAGCAGGCGCGGCACATCGTCTGCAATCTGGTCATCAAGGAGAAAAGCGAAACGCCCCGCCCGGAGGTTCGCGTGTTCTTCAAGACAGACACGGATAGCGGCTATAAGCCGACCGTCCTTATCATGCAGGATAAGGACGAATATCGGAAACTGCTCGACCGCGCCCTTGCGGAGCTGAACAGTTTCCGGACGAAGTACAAAACATTGGTGGAGCTTGACGGCGTATTTGACGCCATCGACAGGGTAGCCGGATAGAAAAACGGCGGTAAGCGGAAACAGGGGCGCGTAGCTTCTGGACCACAGAACGGCGAAATATAGAATAGGTCAAAATGGCATACTACAGAACTTAAAACGACACTACACGCTTCTGTTTCTGCTTACCGCAGACAAAACACCGCACAATACCTCACCACAATACGAGACAGTGAAAGAAACATCAATACAGTACAGCAAAACAAACCAACATCGTGCGCTTGCTGTGGCTTATGAGAGCCACATTATAATATAGGATAGCACCCGATACCATAGGCCAGTACAGGATAAAATATCATAGCATACTATAACATAAGCCACAGCAAGCGCACGAGCAAATCAAGGAGGAAATGAAAGATGAAGAAAGAGCGCATTATCGAAGTCCAGCCTGTAAAAATCGAACAGGCGACAATCCTGATCGAGGGCGACGGAGACCTTGTGTTGAACAAGATGAACGCCCGCACCGTCCGAGAGCTGACCGCCGCCCGCGACGGCAAAAAGACCATCAAGGAAGTCCCCAACATCTGGGAGGACATCATCACGGCAATTCACTGGCGGGACGGCTACCCCGTGGAGGACACTTACCGCGACATGAACGAGGAAGCCTTGCGCGATATGCTGACGAACAACGCACCTTGCATTACGGGCTTTGGCTTGAAAAAGTCCTTCTGTCAGGCGGTCGTGCGAAACGAGGTTGACACCTATGCAACGAAATTCGACAACGCCATGAATGTGACGGCGCGACTGGAACCCGTGAAGTTCACGGAGCATTTTGTTGACAAAACGCTCATGTCCCCGAAGCGCGGCGCGCCGGTACTGGTTTACATTAACCGTTTCTCTGGCTGGTCATCTCAAGTTCACATCACCTACACAGAGAACGTGTACACGCTCGACCAGATCGTGAACATCATCAATATGGCGGGGTTTGGCCTTGGCATCGGCTCCGGTCGTTCGAGCGGATACGGCAGATACCATGTTGTCGGAGTTGAATAAAAAATGCCCCGCCCAATGTTGCAGCATCGAGCAGGGCGGGTGGGACAAATCTCACCACAAGATATTGTGTCCGTGCTTATTGTAGCACGGAAGAAAGGAAATGGCAATGATTAAAACAATGGATCTGAACGAGTGCGCGGCATACTTACGCGCGCACGGGCTGAGCATTTCGAACGAATCGTTGGCAGACGGCCTTGAGCAGCGGGTTTACCCCTTCGGCGTGTGCATCCGCGGCGGCAAGCGCAGAATCTTCCAAATCTATACTCGCCTTGTGGACGAGTGGATCGCGGAACGCGAGGTGTGAGAATGGACGGTTACACGATGACACTGGCCGTCATCGGCGCGGTGGCGCTGGGCGTATGGTTTGGCCGTGCGCTCGACTGGCTGGAGGGCAAACGATGAAGAAGCACGACAAGCGCACGAGAGAGCAGCGCAAAGCCGATGAATCGGCACTGTCCGCGGCGGCGTGTCTTGGCGCGGCGATCATCTTGATCGTGGTCTCCATCCTCGCCACCAGCGCGCAGGCGGTCGAAGCAAGTCCCGAGGAATCCTCGGTAGTCGTTGAGGAGTATGATCCCGCGTGGGACAAGCCTGCGACGGAGAGCGCCGTTTGCAATGACGTGTTTCTCGGCGAGTTTACCTTGACCGCCTATTGCCCCGGACGCTGCTGCTGCGGCAAGTGGGCAAGCGGCTACACCGCGACCGGCACGCTGGCGACCGAGGGGCGCACGATCGCGGTTGACCCGAAGGTGATCCCCTACGGCACGCGCGTCCTGCTGATCTGGCCGGACGGCACGCAGCACAGCTACATCGCGGAGGACTGCGGCGGCGGTGTCAACGGCAATCACATCGACGTATTTTTTGATAGCCATCAGGCGGCGCGCGTGTTCGGCGTGCAGAGCGCGATGGCGTATTTGGAGGTGGAGGAATGATGCACTGCGAATCATGCGGCGCGGATTTTGAGCACCCAGACATTTACCGCGAGAAAGAGAACCTCGACGGTGAGCGCGGCGTATGGATGCACAGCGTAGCGAGCTGCCCGTACTGCGGGGAAGAGTTTTTTGAGGAAATGAAAGAGGACGAAGATGATGGATAACAACCTGATGAAAGTGACACAGCTCCCCGTAATCGAGGAGCATTTGAGGAGCCGGAAGGAGCAGACGGAACAGCGCGTCGCAGAGGCAATGAGCCTTGTCTGCACCGACGAGACCTTAACCAGCGTGAAGAACATTCGCGCCGAGATGAACCGCGAGTTTGCCGACGCCGAGACCCAGCGCAAGGCCATTAAAGCTGCAATCATGGAGAAGTACGACAGCTTCGAAGCCGTCTACCGTGAGTGCATCGCTGACCCGTACAAGCGCGCCGACGCAGACCTGAAAGCCAAGATCGACGCGACGGAAAGCGAGATCAAGAGCTGCTGCGAGGAAATGCTGCTGGGCTATTTTCGGGAGCTGTGCGCGGTCAACGAGATCGACTTCCTTTCGTTCGGGCAGACCGGCGTTAAGGTCGATATGACGAGCGCCAGAGCCAAGACGCCGAAGAAACTCATGGAGCAGATCAAGCTAAAGGTGGACGGCGTGGCACAGGACATGCAAACCATCGGCACGATGGGAGAGAACGCGCCGGAGATCATGGTGGAGTACAAAAAGAACCTCGACCTCTCGCTTGCAATCTCCGTTGTCAACGAGCGTCACCGCCGCGCCGAGGAGGAGCGCGAGGCCGTGAAACGCCGCACGGAAATGGAGGAGGCCCGCGTTGCCGGAGCACCCGTCCGCGAGGATACCGGCGCAGCGACCCCGCAGGTCGTCCCGAAGCGCGTGGAGCAGGCGGTGGTCGAACGCCTCACGGTGTCGTTCCGCGTGACCGATACGCGCGAGCGCCTGCGCCTTTTGAAGCAATTCCTTGTCAGCAATGGCTATCAGTACGAATGATTATTTGAGGAGGATATTGCCATGAACGAAATGCAGACCTACAACAGCACCGAAGTTGTGAGCGCCAAGAGCGTGAACACCGAAATGATGATTTCCCGTCAGGCGCAGGAGGTACAGGCGGCAATGGTCGTCGCCAAGCGCTTTCCCCGTGACGAGATCGAAGCGAACAACCGCATTCTCAACGCCTGCAAGCGCAAGAGCCTTGCCGAGCGCGCGATCTATGAATATCCGCGCGGCGGTGAGAACGTGACCGGCCCCTCAATCCGTCTCGCCGAGGTCATGGCACAGAATTGGGGCAACCTCGACTTCGGCATTACCGAGCTGGAGCAGAAAAATGGCGAGAGTACCGTCATGGCCTACTGCTGGGATTTGGAGACCAACACCCGCCAGACGAAGATCTTCACCGTGCCGCATATCCGCTACACCAAGAAAGGCAGCGTTGCCCTCACCGACCCGCGCGACATCTATGAAATGGTCGCCAATCAGGGCGCGCGCCGTATGCGCGCGTGCATTCTTGGCATTATCCCCGGCGACGTGGTAGACGCCGCTCTTGCGGCGTGTACCAAGACGATGATGGGAAAGAGCGATGAACCCATGATCGACCGCGTACGCAAGATGGGACAGGCGTTCAAGGACGATTTCGGCGTACCGATGGAGTGCCTTGAAAAGTACATCGGTTGCAAGGCCGAAGCGTTCACGGCGCAGAGCATCGTGCGCCTGCGTAATGTATATACCTCACTGAAAGAGGGACGCGCGAACCGCGAGCAGTATTTTGATCTTCCGACCGTCGACGTGGACGAAACTACAGGCGAGGTCAAGAACGAGCTGCCCGCTCCCGCTGATGCCATCGGTACGCCGGACGACGGAAAGACCGGCATTCCCAAGCAGGTGAGCATGAATGATCTGTAAGGTCAAAGTCATTTCGACCGGCTCCAAGGGGAACGCCGTACTGCTGAATGATGAAATACTCATTGACTGCGGCGTTCCCTTTCGGGAACTCGAACCATACTGCAAGGGGTTGAGGCTCGTCCTGCTGACGCACGTTCACGGCGACCACTTTAACCCCGAGACCATCAAGCGCCTGCACTTCCTGCGCCCTGCGCTGCGCTGGTGCGTCCCTCCGTGGCTCATGGACCCGATGGGACGCATCGGCGTGGACCGCCGCGTGACCGACGAGGGCATGGTAAGCCATGTGCTGTTCTACTCCTGTTCCCTTCTCTACCCCGTCTATGTGTCCTACAATTCCATTCCTCACGATGTTCCGAATTGTGCGTGGCATATCGAATTTGCAAACGGCGAGCGCGTGTTCTATGCGACGGACTGCGCCTCGCTTGACGGCATTGTGGCGCAGGACTACGACCTTTATCTGATCGAAGCTAACTACGGCGAAGATGAGATACAGGAGCGCATGAAACGCAAGCTGGAGGCGGGAGAGTTCAGCTATGAGAGTCGCGCGATGGCGAGCCATCTATCCCGCGAGCAGGCGCGCGCATGGCTCGCCCAAAACGCCGCCATCGGCAAGAGCCATGTGCTCTATCTGCACCAACACCAAAGCGAGGAGGAATTGAAATGAGCATGAATCGAATCTGCCTGATGGGACGCATCGGGCGTGACTTGGAGCTGAAAAAGACGAACAGCGGCGTATCCGTTGTGTCGTTCCCTCTTGCCGTTGACCGCAACGGCAAGGAGGGCGGCACGGACTGGATCGACGTTGTCGCATGGCGCGGCACGGCGGAAGTGCTCTGCAGCTACGCCGGCAAAGGCCGCATGATCGGCGTTGAGGGCCGGTTGCAGATGCGGGACTGGACGGACAAGAACGGCAACAACCGCAGAAGCTACGAGGTGCAGGCTGACAGCGTGTATTTCGCAGACAACAGGCGCTCGGAGGGTAACGATACCGCCGCACCGCAATACGCCGTAGAGAGCGCCGCGGGCGGCTTTGCAGAGGTCAGCGAGGACGACGGCGAGCTGCCGTTTTGATGGGGGGATGAAGATGCTATACGATACACTGATTTATGACTGCGAAAACGTCGCGGATCTGGACGAGCCCACGACAAGCGCTATCCGCATCAATGGGCTAAGCCAACGAGAGGTAGAAATCCTTTTCGATATTCTTTCGGATCACGAAACGAATATTTGCCTGTTCCCGTACAAGGAGTGAGCACATGGCAAAGAGCGGAATCGATTACTTTCCGCTTGATGTCACATTAAACGCAAAGTTTGAACTGATAGAAGCAGAATTTGGCTTGACAGGATTTGGTGTAGTCGTTCACTTGCTGCAAGAGATTTACGGTAAGTCGGGTTACTACATTGAATGGACAGAGGAGGTTGCGCTTTTGTTCGCCCGCAAGGTCGGGTTGGGTGGGAGCGTCGTTTCCGAAATAATAGAGGCTTCTATCAGACGAGGGATGTTCGACAAAGAGAAGTATGACAAGTACCACGTATTGACCTCTAAAGGCATACAAAAAAGGTACTTCGAGGCAGTCAGCCGCCGTAAAAATCTCGAAGTCGATTACAACATCCTTCTGGTCGATGTTGCCCGAATTTTGCCTAATGTTGACATTCAAGCAAAAAATGTAAACATTCTTTCGAAAAATGCTGACATCGAGAGACAAAGTAAAGTAGAGAAAAGTAGAGAAGAGAAGAGTAAAGAAGAGTATGGATGCGCGGAGCCGCAAGCGGCTCACACGCCGCCAATCGTCTCTCTCGTGCTTAACGATGGGTCTTTCTTCGATGTCTTATCTTTCGACGTATCGAAATGGGAAGCGCTATATCCCAATGTCGATGTTAAGCAGCAGCTCAGAAACATGGCGGGGTGGTGCGACGCGAACCCTACCAAGCGAAAGACACGCGGAGGGATTAAGCGTTTCATTACTGCTTGGCTTGCCAGCGAGCAGGACAAGGGCGGCAAAGCGCCGCAAAATAAGCCGTTTGTCGGCGGCGATGTATTCGCCGAGATGTTGGAGGAGGAAAAAAACCGTGGAAAGAGCTGACGTAATTAGCCTTTTGGGGCGATTAAAGCAGGCTTATCCGCAGGCTTATGCCAAGATGACCCGCGCAGAAGCCGAAGAGCTGGTTTCCCTCTGGTCGGACATGCTGGGCAGTGAAGACCCTGCCAAGGCAATGGACGCAGTGAATGCGCTGATTGCCGAGGATACGAGGGGATTCCCCCCGAAGGTCGGCCAAGTGCTGGCAAAGATCAGGGGCGCAGTTTTCCCGCGCGTCTCGGTGGCGTGGATGAAGCCATACATCGAGCGGATAGCCGAACAGGAGGCATTCATGCCGAGCGTATCGCGTTATGCGAGAGAACACGGACTGACGTGGGAAGCGGCTGCTGCCGAAATGGAGGGAAGCAATGGGCATTGATATTTCTCAGCTTGGGAAAAATGCTCAAGCTCAGATCATGGCAAAGATGGCTGTGCAGGAAGTCAAGAAGCGCAGCAAGTACGGCAACCGCAAGGTCGTGTGCGACGGCATCAAGTTTGATTCCGAGCGTGAGGCGGCGCGGTTCAGTGAACTGAAAGTGCTGCGAGCGATGGGCCGGATTCGCGATTTGCGGCTGCAAGCTAATTTCACGCTCGTGGAGGGCTACACGACCATTGAGGGCGAGAGGATCAAGCCGATGGTCTACCGTGCGGATTTTGTTTACGAGCGGGCGACCGGCCCGGACTGCAACGGCACGGTGCACTGGCTGCGCGAGGTCGAGGACGCGAAGGGTATGAAAACGAAAGACTACCTGCTGAAAAAGAAGCTGATGCAGGACAAATACGGCATCACGATCCGCGAGGGGTGAGATGAGTTTTGAGCACTGCCAATCCTGCCTGCCGCCGACGAGGTATCCCGGCTGCCAAGACCATTGCCCGTAATTATGCGGCAGACAAAGCCAAATGCGAGGAGAGCCGCAAGGCGCAAAAAGAAGCATATCGAGCGGGAGACGACTTCCGCACGGCGCGCAGTTTTAAGCAAAAGCGGCTGAAAAATCTGAAATAAAAGGGAGCAAGAAAAGATGTTGACAGAAAAAGAGTTGGGCGAACGGCTCAAGAATATTCGCGAAGTGCGCCGCATCAACCAGTTTCGGCTTGGCGAAATTGTGGAATGCGGACAGGGGCATATCGGCAAACTGGAAAAGGGGGAGCACTACCCGAAGCTGCCGACGCTGTACAAGATCAGCGAAGCACTGAATATTTCCGCAAGCGATATTTTGGCGGAATCTCCGCCGTCAAAGGATGGGATGCTTTCGCCGGAGGAAGTCGGCGCAAACATCCGCAAATGGAGAATCATGCGGGGGCTTGGCGTGAAGAAGCTGGCGGAAAAGTCGGGCGTATCGCGCAACAGCATCCGAAACCTTGAGACCGGCAAGTGTATGAGCTTCCTGCTGACGTATCAGTACATTGCCGAAGCGCTGGGCGTGACCGTCGGGACGCTGCTCGGCGAGACGGGCGGTGCGGAATGATCTCAAAACGCATCTACATGAAACTCGATTGGAATCACGCTGGGATCCCTGTGTGTGTGGCAGATTCGCCAAGCGAGTTAGCCCGCCTATGCGGAACGTCGCTTTCCACGGTATCACATGCCGTCGCGGAATCGCATAAGAACCCTACCGGAAAGTCTTGGTATGTTGGCGTTTGGACACGTTGGAGCAACCGAGAATACAAGGAATATTTTGGGGAGGTGCGGGCGTGAGCAAGGTCATGAGACCGAAAACGCCGTTTGAGTTCTGCGTTTATCCGGTGCTCAAGGAGGAGTTGGAAAAGACGAATTACAACCAGACAGAGCTGGCGCAATCCCTTAGCACGTCGCAGTTTACGGTGTCGGCGTGGGCGCGCGGCGACCGCGATGCAACGGTGCGGCTGCTGCTGGCACTGGAAGACCTGACGGGGATGACGTTCCGGGAGCTGTTCGGGGAATGTGAGGGGCGGAAATGACCGGGTATAGCAGCCAGCCGATCTCGCAGAGAGCGGCGAAAGAGCTGCTGGCGCTCGACCTCGGAGACAAGGTGCTTTTGAGCCGCGAGAAGATTGAGCAATGGTACAGCGCGTGGGACGACAAGTGCTACGTCAGCTTTTCCGGCGGGAAGGATTCAACGGTGCTCGCCTATCTGGCCGCACAGGAGCTATCGCGCTATCGCGCGCCGATTTATCCGCTGACGCTGGTATTTGTCAACACGGGGCTTGAGTATCCAGAGATCCAGCACTTTGTCAACGATTACGCGGCGTGGCTGCAAAGGAAGTTTCCGCGGATCGAGGTGCAGCTCGTGAGGCTAAGGCCAAAGCTCAACATTCGGCAGGTCATAGCAAAGTACGGCTATCCCGTCATCGGCAAAAAGCAGGCGCGCTTTATCCGCGATTTACAAAACGCGCACGGGCAGAACGATGCAACGGTCAATCTGCATCTGACCGGCTACAACCGGCAGGGCGTGTACTGCTCGACAATGAAACTGGCGGATAAGTGGCATTATCTCAAGGATGCGCCGTTCCGCATTAGCGAGCAATGCTGCGATGTGATGAAAAAAGCACCCGCCAAGCGATACGAAGCTACGAGCGGATGTGTGCCATTTACCGCGATGATGGCGAGCGAGAGCCAGCAGAGAGAAAAAGAGTGGAAACGCACGGGCTGCAACGCCTTTGATGGAAAGCGCCCCATGAGCAAGCCAATGAGCTTCTGGACAGATCAGGACGTGCTTGCGTTCCTAAAGGGCGAAAACATCCCATATTGCAGCGTATACGGGAACATCATGGCAAGTGACGGGGAAAATGATTATCCGTCGACGCTCATCGAAAAGCCGCTGCACTGCACGGGATGCCAACGCACGGGGTGCATGTTCTGTGCGTTCGGTGCGCATCTCGAAAAAGGCGAGAATCGTTTTGAGCGCATGAAGCACACGCACCCGAAACACTATGCGTTTTGCATCGGTGGTGGCGAATGGGACACGGACGGGCTATGGAAACCAAATGAAAAGGGGCTTGGCTATGGTCGAGTTCTGGATTACATCGGAGTGAGGTATTGAGATGAAGGTTTTAGAGCTTTTTGCGGGGACGCGAAGCATCGGCAAGGTGTTTGAGCGCTGCGTATATCCGGTGCTCAAGGAAGCGCTGGAAAGGACGAATTATAATCAGGCAGAACTGGCGCAATCCCTCGGCACGTCTCAGTTTACGGTATCATCGTGGGCGCGCGGCGACCGCGATACAACGGTGCGGCTGCTGCTGGCGCTGGAAGACTTGACGGGGATGACGTTTCGGGAAATGTTCGGAGAATGCGAGGGGAGAAGATGAAGCACCTCGGCGATATTACGAAAATCAATGGCGCGGAGATCGAGGCCGTGGACGTTATCACGGGCGGATCCCCGTGCCAGGATTTGAGCATTGCAGGAAAACGCGCCGGATTGGCCGGCGCAAGGAGTGGATTGTTCATGGAACAGATCCGCATCGTGAAGGAGATGAGAGAACGTGACAGAGCGAACGGACGGACAGGTGACATGGTCAGACCTCGGTTTATGGTCTGGGAAAACGTGCCCGGAGCATTTTCAAGCAACAAAGGGCAAGACTTCGCGGCAGTCCTCGAAGAGATCATCCGCATCGCACAGCCGGAAGCCCCCGATATTGAAGTGTCTGAAAAGGGTTGGAACACCTGGGGGGGGTACCACGATGAAGTGGGAGGACGATGGAGCGTGGCTTGGCGAGTGCATGACGCGCAACACTGGGGAGTCCCCCAACGCCGCCGTCGTATCTCGGTTGTCGCAGATTTTGGAGGCGACACCGCAGGCGAAATACTCTTTGAGCGCAAAAGCGTGTCAGGGCATCCTGCGGAGAGCGGAACGGCGCGGGAAAGACTTGCCGGAAACGCTAAAAGCGGTGCTTCTTATGCAGTCCGAATTAGAGGGGGCTGTGACGGAGGAGGAAAAGGTGCTTTAGTGCAGGAGGACAAAAGCGGCACGCTTGGCACCGGCAACGATCAGACGATTTTCTGCATGGCGACACAGCAAGGCGGGGCCGAACTTCGGACAGACGACAGATTACCCACACTGACCGCAGCGGCGGGCATGAGCGGAAACAATCAGCCGGTTGTATGTGCCGTTGATTGCCGGAACTTCTGCGAGGGAGGCGAAACAAACGGGACGTTACAAGCAAAAGAAAGCAGAGGGCAAAGCCTGAACCTGAATAATACGGTCATGCAAAACATGGTGGTACGCCGCCTCACGCCGATGGAGTGCGAACGGCTGCAAGGTTTCCCTGACCAATGGACTGATATCGGCGAGTGGCGCGACAGCAAGGGCAAGCTGCGCAAGCCAAGCGACAGCCCGCGCTATAAGTCACTGGGCAACTCTATCGCCCTGCCGTTCTGGGACTTTTTGGCAAAGCGCATCAGCGCACAATATCTGCGCCCTGTTACGATGGGTAGCCTGTTTGACGGCATCGGCGGCTTTCCGCTGGTGTTCGAGCGGCACAACGGTAATGGCACGGCACGCTGGGCAAGCGAGATCGAGGAATTCCCCATTGCCGTGACAAAACTGAGATTCGGGGAGGAATGACGCATGTACATCGGAGAACCATTTAGCTGGAAGCCTGCCGCATTTGAGGGCAGTAACGGCATTATGAGCGTAACCACGAAAGAGACGACTGCGCACGGGCGTGTCGTCTACATCAACGAGGCGCACCGCTGCTTTACGGCAGAGGCCGATATCAACGGGAAGAAGCTCAGAGAGAGCTTTAAATTTTAGGAGGAAAAGATGGACGCACTGGAATTTTTAAGAGAACGGAAAAGAATGTGCAACTACTATAGTCATTGCGATGGCTGCCCGCTTGACGATAGCAAATGCGTTATCGAGAGCTCCACCACCGATGAAGATTGCAAGAGAATCGTTGCTGCCGTTGAGCAGTGGTCGAAGGAGAACCCGCGCAAGACGCGGCAGAGCGTGTTTCTGGAGCAGTGGCCGGAGGCACGCATCGGAGATGATGGTGTGTTGCAAATATATCCCTGCTTGATTGCCGCGTCGCACAGGAATGCACGAGGTAACTGCGTAACTAGGGGACGCAAATGCCCCGATTGCTGCCGCGAGTTTTGGATGCAGGAGGTGGAGTGATGGTTTCGGACGAAGCATTGAAAAAGCTGCAAGAGCAGATCGCGGCGTGGCCGATAACGCAGCGGTTCGTGGTGCAGCAGCTCATTCTGGACTATTTGAGGAACCGGGAAAACCTGCGCGCCTATGAGGACACGGGGCTGACACCGGAGGAGTTTCAATCTTATGCGGTGTTTCTTCAGGATTTAATCGGAAACCAAAAAGCCAGTGAAGCACTGGACAGATTCCGCTGGCTGGCCGAGGCCGACAAGGACGGGCGGCTGGTGGTGTTGCCGTGCAAGGTGGGTGATACGGTGTGGTCTAGTCTTGACGGCGCAAAATATGCAAGGGAATGCAAGGTTGACTTTGTGAATATTGGGAACGTTGGAACAACTTTTGTGCTTTCGGCAAAAAATGGGCTGAGAGAGCAGTACGGGGTTACTGCTACTGCGTTTGGCAAAACCGTATTCCTCACCCGCGAGGCGGCGGAGAAAGCATTGGAGGCGATGAAGGATGAATGAATTAAAGCGCTGCCCTGAGTGTGGTGGAGTTGCAACCGTTATCCATATGTACGATACCTACGATAGAGCAGACTTTGGGTGGGATGCCGGTTGTGGGAGATATAGGTCTGGTGATGGCCTCCACACAAAGAAGATGAAAGTATCTGGGCTGCCCAGCAAAGAAAAAGCAATCGAAGCATGGAACAGGAGGGCTGACAATGGCAACCGTTAAGTGCGCGCGGGGCAAGAGAGGACGCCCGTCCCGTGAATGGTATGACGGCAAGAAGTATCGCGTCTACTGCCTCGGGTGGGTTGACCCGATGACGGATAGCCCGCTGCCGGAATGTTTGGCTTGCCCCGATTTTGTTGACAAGGCGCAGGATGACTTAGAGACGTTTTATGGGAGGGCGGACAATGGCTGAATACATTGAGAGAGAAAAAACAGTTGAGCTGCTCAGAAGTCTTGGAAATAGAGAATACCGAAAAGAAAATGGCACCATTCAGGAGGCAATTAAGATGATTTCTTACCCTGAGTATACGCCCACCGCCGACGTGGCCCCGGTGGTGCATGCACAGTGGATTGAAGATGGGAGCGGGATTATTATCTGCCCAGAGTGCAAACGGGGATATAACCTGATCGCTAAATTTACCAACTACTGCCCTGCATGCGGCGCAAAGATGGACGGAGGTGACAGCGATGAAGCTGATTGACAGGGATGCTATTCATTGGCGACCAGATGAAAATTGGGAGCTTTACGCTACAGCAGCAGATATTAGGGCTATTCCCACCGTCGATGCTGTGGTCGTGACGCGGTGCAAGGACTGCAAGCACTATCGCAACCACCCAAACGGTTTGTGTTACCTACATACGGAGCCAAAGGAAAACAAACGCGGGTATTCCGGCGAGCCGGTTTGCGTAGAGCCGGACGATTTTTGCAGCTACGGAGAGCCAAAATGCTGACGATTACGATTAAAGCCAACGTCCCCGCCGCTGACGCGCAGGGCATCAAGGAGCGCATCGCGATGGACATTGAGCGATACGGCGATTGCAAGGTCGTGAAGATCGAGAGCGACAGAGGGCGAGAAGAACAGCTGCAAATGAAAGGAGCTAAATTATGAGCATCAACATCAAGAAGTACACCAAAGACCAGATGGCGAAAATGGTGGAGGAAGCCGCCAAAAGGCTCAAATCGCAGGAAAAAGAAAATGAAGAGCTGGCCGAAAAACTGAAATCCCAAACGGCAAAAACGATTGCGCTGCGGAATGATTTGATGGCAAAGATGCATTCGAACGCTGTGCTGACTGAGAAGCTTGACCAAATGAACGGCGAGGCCATCACCCGCGAGAACGTGATCGCGAACCTGAAAGCGGACTTAGATTCAGCCAAAAACACGGCTCAGTATTTGAACGATCAGGGGCAGCAGTATTGGAGAGCGTGGCAGGCATCGAAGCGGGAAGTTGCCGACTTGAAAAACAAACTCAATGACGCGGAGGCGGCGCTTAGGCGGGCAAATGCAGAGTTGACGTATTTTGTCGCTGAAAAGAACGCGCTGCGGAATGACGTAACTAAAATGGTGGGTAGAGCTGCTATTGAGCTTGGGCGCGCCAATTACGCAGAAGCCCATCCGTGGCGCAACCTGTGGGCATGGTTCAAGAGAAAGGCAGCGCGCCATGAGTAAACCTCGTTATAGTTGGTGGGGCTATGTAAAAGCCATTATTCGCCGCTATGCCACCGACCGAGAGCAGGAGTTGCATGGAGTGTCTTTGTTAGAAAGCAACGCTGTGCGAAAAGCGGTGAGCGAAACAAAGTTAATGCAAGACGGAGAAGAGCGCTTAAAATTTATCCGCCTTGTGTTCTGGGACAAGACTCACACACTCGAAGGGGCGGCGATGGCAGTCAACTGTTCCGACCGAACGGCGAGACGCTGGCATACGGATTTTATCAAGTGCGTCGCGCGGAATTACGGGCTGCTCGATGATTAAAAGTTGGCCTTAAAAAGCCATTTGCTTATGAGATAATAGAATCGCAGAGGTGTAAAAGCCTTTGCGGTTCTCTCATTTATGGCGTTACCTCCTGCGCCATAGCGGGGGCGGTGCTTTTCATCTTTTCACACCGCCCCTGCAAAATGCCGCACGCACGATGCAGCCCACAATCAGGGCCGAGAGGTCGCACCTCTCATGCGGCACCAACAGGACCACGCGCACCTCTCAACGATGTGGCCCAGCGTGGACATATGCGGCGTGCAGAAGCAGAAGCGAAAGCAATGGCTATAGGCAACATTGCGGACGTGTGGCGGCTCAATACCGTCTCGCCGCTCCAAAAGAGGAGAGCCGCTGCCTTTGGCAATGGGCAAAGCGCCCGCCTGAAAGTGCGGCAAGTGTAGCCCATACGGGCGGGGAAAGACTGCTATGTAAGGCCAAGGGGTGGGGGCTGGTAGCAAATAAAGGTGAGAGGTGGTGACAATGGCTGCGCGTCTGACAGACCGACAGAAAAAGAAAATACTGGCGGACTATGTGCAGACGAACAACTATTGCGCCACGGCAAAAATTAACGGCGTGTCCGCAACGACCGTTAAGAACCTTGTGCGGGCGAATGCCGACATTGTGGAAAAGTGCGAACAAAAAAAGGAAGAGAACACCGCCGATGTGATGGAATACATGAACGACCACAAAGACCTTGTGTGTTCGTTCATCGGCAAGGGGCTTGAAATGCTCAACGACCCGGAGAAACTGGCGGCGGCGAATCTCAGTCAGATTACAACAGCAATGGGGACGCTGATCGACAAGTGGGCGATGATCGGCGGCAATCCTGCTGACACGGTGAAGGAAGACGCGCTCAGTCAGAGCTTAAAGGAAATGGCAAAGGAGCTTGAGAGCGATGATTAGCCCGAAGCAAGCAAAAATCCTCGCCTTTCCCTATTCCAAGTATGACGCGCTGATCTGTGACGGCGCTGTGCGTTCCGGCAAGACCTCCATCATGATGTGGGCGTTTGTCCGTTGGGCGATGGAGAATTTCAGCGGCCAGCGCTTCGGCGTGTGTGGACGCACGGTGGATAGCTGCACCAAGAACATCATCGTTCCATTCACGGCGATGAGCCTTGCGAAGGAGCGCTATATCATTCGTTGGCGGCGTGGCGATAAGGTGATGGAAGTGCGGCGCGGAGCCGTGACGAATTACTTTGAGGTGTTCGGCGGTAAGGACGAGGCCAGCTATACGCTGATACAGGGACGCACGCTGGCGGGCGTGCTGCTGGACGAGGTTGTGCTGATGCCGCGCTCGTTCGTGGAACAGGCGTATGCACGATGTTCTGTGGACGGTGCGAAACTATGGTTTTCTTGCAACCCCGGCAGCCCGCATCACTGGTTCTATCAGGAGTGGATTAAGCGACACCGCGAACGGAACACGCTATATCTGCACTTCGAAATGACCGACAACCCCGGTTTAAGTGAGAAGACGCTTGCGCGCTACAAAAACATGTATGCTGGCATTTTCTATGACCGGTATGTGCGCGGCCTTTGGGTAGCGGCGGAGGGCGTTGTCTACAAAGACTTTGCAAACAACACCGAAAAGTATCTGATTGGCGATCCTTTGGAATGGGCAGAAGAACAAGGAACGAAATTCTCTGTTATTTCCATTGGCGTTGACTTCGGCGGTACAAAGTCCGCAACAAAGTTTCAGGCGACCGGAATTACAAAAGATTATCGGGTGGTTGCGCTGGAAGAAGAATATATCAAAAATGAAGAGATTGACCCTGACGCGCTGAATCGGCGCTTTGCTACGTTCTGCCAGCTGATAACGTCAAAGTATGGTTACAGCCAGACACGAGCTGATAGCGCGGAAACAGTGCTGATTCGCGGGTTAGATCATACTGCGCAAAAAATGCACCTCGGGACGCAGGTCAAGAACGCAATGAAACTGCAAATCACAGATAGAATTAGGCTCGTGGTGTTGCTAATGAAGCAGGGACGTTTCAAGGTTTCGCGGAGCTGCCCGCACCTGATCGATGCGTTGCAAACTGCGATTTATGATCCTGATAAGTTCGAGGACGAGCGACTGGATGATGGCACATCCGACATTGATAGTTTGGACGCATTTGAGTACAGCATTGAGCCTTATTACAAAGACCTGGAGAGTGCCGGTCACATGATGGGACGGTGAAAGAGTGAATATCCGCAGAGCATTAAAAGAATTAGGCTTTGATACGGTCGATAGTAAGTTTTACTCGCTGATCGATGTATGGAAATCGTGGTATGACGGCGAAGTGAAAGATTTCCACAGTTATACGGTGTGGAACGGAATCGAAGAGTTGGAATGCCATAGGTATTCCGTCAACATGGGAAAGAAAGTTTGCGAGGACTGGGCAAACCTGTTGATGAATGAGCGTGTGAATATCACGCTTGAGGGTAAGAAGGAACAGGCTTTTGTAGACGCAGTCCTTGGCAATAACAACTGGGAAGTCAAATCAAACGAATTTCAGGAGCGTAAGGCGGCGGTAGGCACGATTGCCTATGTCCCCATCGTGGAAGAGATGGGCGTTGACCCAGATACCGCAGAGGTTAAAGACACTGGTAAAATCCATATCAACTATGTCACGGCTGCGAACATCTACCCGCTGACGTGGGACAACGGTGTTATCCGCGAGTGTGCGTTTGTATCGAGAAAAAGAGTTGATGACAGAGAGTACACATACATTCAGGTGCATCGTTTGAACGGCGGGGAGTACGACATCGAAAACCATCTGTATGATGCAGATGAAGTTCCGCTTACAAGCGTAAGAGGATTTGAGACAATCCCGCCTGTCGTTCATACAGGCAGCGACAAGCCGCAGTTTGTCATTGACCGTTTGAATATTGCGAACTCTGACGAAGAAAACCCGATGGGCGTTGCAGTGTTTGCTTATGCCATCGACCAGCTCAAGAGCATTGATATTACATACGACAGCTATGTTAATGAGTTCGTTCTCGGTAAAAAACGCATCGTGGTGCAGCCGGAAGCGACTAAAGACATCAACGGTAGGCCTGTCTTTGATAAGCGCGAAACAGTTTACTATGTTCTGCCGGAAGATCGCGCGGCGAATGGGAACATCTTGCAGCAGGTCGATATGACGCTGCGCACGGCTGAGTTTAACACCGGCATGCAAGATATGCTCAACGTGTTATCGAGCAAATGCGGATTTGGAGAGAATCATTACAAATTCGACCAGACGAGCATTGCAACGGCCACGCAGGTTATCAGCGAAAACAGCACCATGTTTAATACAATCCGAAAGCATGAAATTATTTTGCGGGAAGCAATTACTAATTTGTGCCGGACGCTGCTTCGTATGGGAAACCGTTACATGGGCGCGGAACTTGATGAAAATATTGAAATCAGCATTGATTTCGATGACAGCATCATCGAAGACAAGCAGGCCGATTTTAATCGCGACAAAATTATGTTAGATTCTGGCATCATGAACGATTGGGAGTTCCGTATGCGCTGGATGAATGAGGACGAGTCCACCGCAAAGGCGGCGCTGCCTAAGATGCAGGACATGACGACCGAGGAAGAAACGGAGGTAGAGTGATGGGCGGTAGAGGCGGAAAAGGCGACGGCACTTCTACTACGAAGAATAATATTCGCACGGTGCAAGGAGTTTCTGTCGGCTCTCGGCTTTTTGCAAAAGAAAGCGATGTCGCTAAACTTTCGCAAAATACTATCTGGATTGAAAACACAAGCACGCCGCACGCTGTTTTGAAAAACAGTCAAGGAACAGTTCAAGTGCAAGGTAATAAAAAGGACAAATACGGCATCCTCGAAAATGTGAATACCGCCGTTGTGCATCTCAGCGGCGTTGACCGAAGCACACCAACAAGGGAAGTCACCAAATTAAACAAGCAACTTAACGAAATACGCTCACGGGGTTTTGATGTCCAAAGAATTAGTGTGGGCGAATATGAAAGCGTTGCTTACATAAAACGAAAGCTATTCACAAGGGCCTTTTAACAGTTTTCAATGATAAACTTTGAAAATTTGGACAAGTTCATGTTCCCCGGGGTCGGAAAGTACGGTATCCCGCAGATTGAGCCGGTCAAAGATTACCCCTATGGCGAGTTTATCCCCGTAAATTACCATTACACGGCGAAGGACACGAAAAGCAAGATCGTGCATTTCTTCGTGGACGATTATCAATTCATTCGGTATTGGAACACGCCGGACAAATACATTCCGAAGCTGTCCGAGTTTGCGGCGGTATGCGCACCGGATTTTTCGACTTACACAGATATGCCGCTTGCAATGCAGATATACAACCATTATCGCAAGCACTGGCTGGCGGCGTACTGGCAGATGCACGGAATGACTGTCTATCCATCTATTTCGTGGAGCGATGAGAAAAGTTACGATTGGTGTTTTGATGGTGAGCCGGTCGGCGGAATAGTTGCGGTTAGTTCGGTAGGCACACAGCAGAACAAGGAAAGCAAGCGGCTGTTTTTGCGCGGTTATGAGGAAATGATGAAGCGGCTCTCGCCGGAATGGGTGATATTCTATGGAAAAGTGCCGGAGGAATGCGACTGGAATGTAATCCGGGTGTATCCGCACTATGACGATATTGTGAAACGGAGGAAAGCAAATGAACAAGTATCCGTTTCAGCCAAAAATGCTTGACGCGCTCCCCGAAGAACTCGCCGAACTGTACCGCACCCTTGAAGATACGCTGCTGGACGAGATATGCAGCCGCTTAAAGTTGGCAGACCAGCTCAACGAGGTCACAGTACAGGATATTCGGGCGCTGCGGTCGCATGGCATCGACCTTAAGGACATTGAAAAGGCAATCCGCAAGACCTCTGGCATCAGCGAAAAAAAGTTGCAAGAGCTGCTTGACGATGTAGTAGAGCGCAACCAAAAGTATTACACCGAGTTGATTGACCTTGCGCACATCACGCAGCCGGAAACGCTGGTAAGCGTAGAAGATACTTGGGCAATATACGAGCAGACAAAGCAAACGCTGCGCAACATAACGCGCTCAATGGGCTTTTTAGTGGACGCTGGGCGCACAATGCTATCCCCTGCCAAAGCGTACCAATGGGCGCTTGATAACGCTACAATGCAAATCCAGAGCGGCGCTATCAACTACAATCAGGCCATCAAGACGGCAGTAAAGCAACTTGCAGACAGCGGATTGAAGGTAGTTGACTATGAAAGTGGACATCGAGACCAAATCGATGTGGCGGCGCGGCGGGCGGTTATGACAGGCGTTTCGCAAATCTGCGCAAAGTATACGGAGCAGTCGGCAGAATATCTTGAGACACCATATTTTGAGGTTTCCGCACATTCTGGCGCTCGCGATAAGCCGGGGCCGTCACCGTGGTCAAGTCATAAGGGCTGGCAAGGCAAGGTATACAGTATTCGCGCAGGGGACATTTACCCGAACATATACGAAGTGTGCGGCCTCGGCGCTGTGGATGGACTGGAAGGAGCCAACTGCCGGCACCGCCGCAACGTTTGGGTTGAGGGCGTAAGTGAGCGCACATACACAGATGAGCAGCTTGCCCATATTGATGATGATCTTGGCTGCGAGTTTGACGGAAAGAAATACACCGCATACGAGGCGACGCAGATGCAGCGGCGCGTTGAACGGCAGATTATCAAGCAGAAAAGGCTTGTAACAGCGTATAAGGCAAGCGAGCAAAAGGACGAATATTATGCCGCAAAAGCGAAACTTGTAAGACTGAACGCCAAATATAAGGCTTTTAGTGCAGCGGCGGGGTTGCCGCTGCAATGGGAAAGGACAAAGGTGCTGTATTGAACTGGGAAGAAGTCAAAAAGGCAACCGACGCGATTTTGAAACGCGGAAACGATGTGGAAATCCGACGCAAGGGCGATGGGTACATCGTTTTAGAGGTTAAGAAAACAATCAAATACAGCACTTCCGCGCAATAGGGCGCGGGAAAGGGCAATAGGAGCCAACTGCCGAGTTTTTCTCGGTGGTTGGCTCTTTTCTTTTAGGTAAACACCGCGAGGTACAGCGGTTTTTATACAACGTTCGACCCCGAAGAATTGGGGCCAAAGAAAAGGAGAACGAACAATGGCGAAATTTACCAGAGCAGAAATCAGAAATATTCTCGGCGACGCTTGCACCGAAGAGATCGAAAATCGCTTGGTTGCGCTGCATCTGGGCGTGGTTGACCCCCTAAAGGACGATCTTACGAAGTATAAGGCGGATGCGGAGAAGCTGTCCGGCGTCCAGAAGCAGTTGGATGACCTAAAGGCGGCAGGCGACGGCGGTTACAAGGAGAAGTACGAGAAGGAACACTCTGCCTTTGAAGCCTTTAAGACCGACATCACCGCAAAGGAAAGCAAGGCGGCAAAGGAAAAAGCCGTGCGTGCTTACTTTGAGAGCAAAAACATCACCGGTGCAAATCTCGACCTTGCCATGCGTGGCTGCGGCGAGGAAATGGCCGCATTGGAACTGGACGGCGAGAAGATCAAGGACACCACGCCCCTTGATGCACTCGTGGACGGCACCTATAAGGGGCTGGTCTCCAAATCCCATGTACGCGTGGATATGGGCGGTCGTCTCAACGACGGCGGCAAGCCTATGACAAAGGATGAGGTTATGCAGATTACCGACAGGGCGGAGCGGCGCGCTGCAATCGCCGCAAATATGGATTTGTTTAGAAAGGAAGAATAAAAATGGCTGTTGATCCTAAGCTCATTAAGAAAGATGACCTTGCGCGTGTGCGCGAGATCGAATTCACCGAAATGTTCGGCTACTCCATCAAGAAGCTGATGGAGGCGCTGGGCGTGACCCGCAAGATCGCAAAGCAGGCCGGTACTGTGCTGAAAAGCTACAAGGCAACCGGCACGTTGGAAAGCGGCGCTGTCGCTGAGGGCGAGACCATCCCGCTGAGCAAGTACAAGACCGAGGCGGTCAATTACAAGGAGATTACGCTCAAGAAGTGGAGAAAGGCCACCTCCGCCGAGGCAATCGCTGACCGCGGCTACGATCAGGCGGTGGACATGACCACCGACGAGATGCTCAAGGACGTACAGAAGGGCATCCGCAAGGACTTCTTTGACTTCCTCTCGACCGGCACCGGCGCGGTGAGCGGTAAGAACTTCCAGACTGTTCTTGCGCAGGCTTGGGGCAATCTGCAGGTTCTTTTCGAGGATGACGAGATTGGCGCGGTCTACTTTATGAATCCGCTGGACGTTGCGGATTACCTGTCTACGGCCAACATCACCGTGCAGACCGCGTTCGGCATGAGCTACGTCGAGAACTTCCTCGGCCTCGGAACGCTCATCATGAACGCCAGCGTCCCGAAGGGCAAGATTTACGCCACGGCAAAGGACAACATTGTCCTCTACTACATCCCCGTCAACGGTGCCGATCTCGGCGAGGTGTTCGATTTCACTACCGACGCGACCGGCTACATCGGCATCCATGAGGAGCCTGATTACACCAACATGACCGCATCGGACACCGTCATTAACGGCATGGAGCTGTTTGCCGAGCGTATTGACGGCGTGGTCGTCGGCACCATCGACAACGGCACGCTCGGTTCCCTTACGGTTACCTCTGCCGCTGGCTCCAAGAGCGGCGATACCAAGCTGACCGTGTCTCCGGCAAAGGCCGCTGCGGGCAACAAGTATAAGTACACGTCCGGCTCCTCTGCCGCGACCGTCGCTTACGGCGACAACGTCGCCGGTTGGAACGATTGGGACGGCAAGAGCGACCTGACCATTTCGACCGGCCAGACTGTGACAGTGGTTGAGTGCGACGGGAATTACCACGCGCTTAAGAGCGGCAATGCGAGCGTGACGGCAAAGTGATAAGGAGGCGGCGCTGATGACTTACGCAGACTTTGAATACTACTCCGGCACTTACATGGGCGCTGTGAGTGAAAATGACTTCCCGCGTCTTGTTGTCCGCGCCAGCTCCTTCCTCGATTACTACACACGGAATCGCGCAAAGGACAACGCCGAACTCGATGCGGTAAAGATGTGCTGCTGTGCGCTGGTTGACAAGTATGCGGTCATCGAAGCCGCGCAGGCGCTTGCCATGAAAAACCTTGCAAACGCCGCGGCAAATGACGCAGAAGTCAAGAGCGAGACGGTAGGCGGCTACTCCCGCACCCTTGCAACTGGCGGTGAGTCCGCCCTGTCTGCCCTCAACGCGACGGACGGGGCAAAGAAACTGCTTGCGGAAACGTGCAGGGAATATCTTGCCCATACTGGGCTGCTGTATCGCGGAGGTGGTTGTAGATGTACGCTCCCCACACTGTAACGATTTACAACATTGTGCAGGAGATCGACCCGGCAACCCTTGATGAGGTCGAAAAGGTCTACACCACGATATTGCGCGGTGTGATGCTCCAAGCGTCTAAAGGCGTGAACGTGCGTGAAAGCGGCCTTGAAGGTGCTGACGCTGTAAACCTGTATATCCCGTTCTCCGTGGAAGCGGTGGACGGGGTAACAGGTAAACCAAAAACTTACATCGGTCCGCAATCATTCTTTAAGTCGGCGGATAAGTCCGATTTGTGGACGCTCTCATACAAGGGAAACGGTGGCATGACGTGCTTTGTGAAGGGCGAATTTGTATCGGACGACATGACCGTCGTATTAAGCCATGACGATTGCTACAACGTGACCAAGGTTGACGCTATGGACTACGGTAGCCCCGATATGCAGCACTGGGAAGTCGGAGGTGCGTAATGGGCATCAAGTTTTCCGTACATACCGATGGAATGGACGTTGTAAGGGCTGCCATTGCAAAGGCTTGTACGCGCGCTGAGCACGTTTTAGCCGAGCAGATGGAGAAAGACACTCAGCCCTTTGTGCCGATGCTCACAGGCTCGTTAACGCAGCGTACAAGGGTAGTTGGCAACGACATCATCTACCCCGCCCCTTATGCGAGGTTCCTGTATTACGGGAAAGTCATGGTTGACCCAAATACCGGCAGCACATACGCGCCGAAAGGCGGTACAAAGGTCGTGACTGACCGCAATTTAGTGTTCAACAACACGGCGCATCCACAGGCACAAGCCCATTGGTGCGAAGCATCGAAAGCACAGAACCTTGATAAATGGTTGCGCGTAGCAGAAAAGGCGGTGAAGAAGTACGGAGCAGATTAAAAAGACGGTATCGGCAGCGGAAGAAGATCAAGTGTCCCGAAAGCTGCTTGCGTGGTTAAACACATTCCCTGACAAGCCGGTTGATTTGATTCGGTTCGAATTTCTTCCCGCCGATACTGCGGCGATGGCGCTGTCTACGATTCAGGCGGCATACATCGTACAGAAATACATTCTCGGCGGGTATCAGGCGGAATACCAATTCAAGGTCATCTACCGCATGAAACCGGGAAATAGCAATGACAAACGGCTCAAAGCTGACGAGCTGCTTAACGCCTTGGGCGATTGGGCAGCAAGCGAAACGCCGCCTGACATTGGCGACGGCCGGCGTGTCATTCGCATTGAGCCGACAACGCGATCTTCGCTTTTCGCCGTGTATGAAAACGGTGACGAAGATCATCAAATCCTTATGAAGATGAACTACGAGGTGATTAAAAATGGCTGATATGACCTTTAACACCACGGCGGGGCAGACCGTAGACCGCGAACTTCTGATTGCGTGTCTCAACACGGGCGAAACTGGAACCCCCACGTGGTCGCCCTTCGGTACGCGCGTCACAGATTCCAGCATGGAATACGACTGGCAGGAGGATTCCTCGAAGGATATTCTTGGCACGACGCGCACGACCATGAAGAAACCCATCATCACGCAGACCTTTGACCCGTCCGATCTGGACGCTGGCGACCCTGCCATCGTCAAGATTTGGAATCTCGCGGTCAAGGAGCAGAACGCGGCGGCGCTGGCGAATCAGGACGTGCTGATTGTCCACGCCTATGCAGGCACGGCAAAGACCGCAGTATTTGCGGAGCGCTATTCGTCCTGCATGGTCAAGCCGTCTTCCCTCGGCGGCGAGGGCGGCGGCTTTATCGGTATGCCTATCGACGTGACGCTTGGCGGCACGCGCACGGTTGGCACTGCCGCTATCTCCGGCAATACGGTTACGTTTACCGAGGGCGAATAAGAAATAGAGGGCTGGCGTTTGTCAGCCCTCATTTTGGAGGAAGGTATGGAACTCACTTTTGATTCTGGCGTAAAAGAATACACAATTCGCGGCGTAAACGGCGTTGTTACCGTTTACTTTAATCCTGCGGACGTGAACTTTGCAAAGAAAGCATATAAAACCTTTGATGACCTGCGCAAGAAGCAGGAGACCCGTGCAAAGACGCTCGAAAAGGATATCCCCGATGATGAGCTTTTCGACATGGTGGAAACCTTGGACAAGGAAATGCGCAGCATCATCAATGACCTGTTTGAACAGGACATTGCTAATACTCTGTTTGGCAGTATCAATGCTTATTCCGCTGCCAATGGTGCGCCCGTGTGGCAGAACTTTATGATGGCGGTCATCGATCAGTTCGAAGATGCAACGAAGCGCGAACAGGCGCTTGCTGATGAGAAAATCCGCAAGTACACCCAGAAGTACAAAAAATGATGTACGAACTCCCGACGTCGCTGAACATCTGCGGCGTTGAATATGCTATCCGCTCAGACTATCGCGCAGCACTGGACGTGCTTTCGGTGTTTGCTGCGGTCGAGCTGGACAACGGTCAAAAGGTTCTGGCCGCACTGGATATTTTCTATCCTGATTTTTTACAAATGCCGGACGAGCATATTCCAGATGCTGTAAAGCAAATGACGTGGTTTCTCGACTGCGGCGACGACGGCGACAACAGGAAGCGCCCAAAGCTGATGGATTGGGAACAAGACTTCCAATACATTGTGGCTCCTATCAACCGCGTTGTGGGACAGGAAGTGCGCGCAATGCCTTATTTTCACTGGTGGTCATTTGTATCTGCGTACTACGAAATCGGGGATTGCCTGTTTGCAAACATCGTGCGGATTCGCAGTTTGAAAGCAAAGGGGAAAACGCTTGACAAATCGGATCGAGAATTTTACCGCGAAAACAGACGGCTCGTTGATCTGAAAAAGCCGATGACGGAAGAAGAAAGCGACACGATCAATGCGTGGTTGGGCAAAAAAACGCCCGACGCAAAATAGCATCGGGCGAGGTGGGTTACTTGTCTGCAATGAATGTAATTTCGTTTCCAGACCAAAAGTCGGGAGTGAAGCGAATTTCAATTTCTTTCCAGTCTTTGGGGACTTCGTATCCGACAACGCCGGTCATTTTCTTACCGGCAGCAATAGCTCCGTCTAACTGAGTTTTATCGGTTGCGATGGTGGCTGAAATGCTCAGATTTGTCGAGTAATCATCAACATAGGCGTTGAACGATGCGATAGAACTAACGGCAATATCTTTATCCGACTGGTTATCAATGGAGAATTCGCAAAGCAGAAACACATTTCCATCATCAGGCGTGTTGAATTGCGATCCATTGCTTTCGGTGCAAGAATCAAACTTTACACTGATTCCGTTTAGCTCGGCGGTTTCTCCAACGCTAAATGTTTGTTTCTCCGCACCAGGATCATCGCCCATGTCGTTTAATGCGGCGGCAATCATGCAAATGCCGAAAATAGCAATGATAATCCCAAATACTGGGTGGCGCTTTTTCTGCTTGGCTCCACACTGCGGGCAAGTGGTAGCGGATTTTGCGATAGATGCCCCGCATACCTTGCAAGTAGTCATCTTATCCATTTTTCATTCCTCCTTGCCATTATTTATGGCTGCTTGGATGATATCACGCAAAAAACCAAAAAGCAAGAAGGTGATATTATGGCTGACGGCGAAGTCGTATTTGAAGCGACTATTAGCGACAAAAAACTCCATCAGGAGTTGAACAAAGTAAAAAGCAATATCGAATCCCTGCAAAAGGAATTCAACCGGCTCGGCGACCAGAAAACGCCGATGGAAGACCGGCTGCGCAGCATCGGCGCAGAGTTGGATGCGGCAAAACAGGAGCTTGCAGATATGCGTACAGCACCGAAAGGCACGTATGAGAAAATCGACGTGTCCGAGCAGGCCGAGCGCGTGCGAATGCTGCAAAGCGAATTTAACAAAACTGCAAATAGCATTGATAAGCTCAACGAAAAGCTCAACAAAACCGGCGATAAGATTTCCGACGCGAAAACGCAGGCAGTCGAGCTAACACAGCAGATCGAGGGTAGAGCCAAAGGCGCAGGGCTGCGTAATGCAACCGAAGCTTCGGCAGATTCTATGAAAGTATTTGGACAGCGCGTAAAATCTGTTGTCCGCAGCGCACTTGTTTTTACAGTTATTACCCAAGCTTTAACAAAAGTGCGCGACTGGGTAAAAAACGTCGTAATGGTAAACTCCGAGGCAAGAGAATCCATTGCGCAGCTTAAAGGAGCGCTTTTGACGCTGGCACAGCCTCTTGTAAGCGTAATTGTCCCCGCCTTTACACTGCTTGTAAAAGTTATTACGGCAATAGTCTCGCAAATCACGCGTCTTGTGGCGCTTATCTCTGGCAAGAGCGTCAAGGCGACTGCTAACTCGGCAAAGGCACTGAACAAGGAAACCAGTGCATTAAAGGGAACGGGCAACGCCGCGAAGAAAGCGGCAAGTCAGCTTGCGGCGTTTGATGAGATCAACCAGATTTCCACTGATACCGCAAACGATACGGGTGGCGGGGCATCCGCTGACGCAATCACTCCGGACTTTAGTTACATGGACGACATCAGCGACCGCTTAAAGAAAATCGCTGATGCAGTCATGCTCATTGCGGCAGGTTTAGCGCTGTGGAAAATCAGCAGCAGTTTGCCGGGTGTGCTTGGCACTATTCTGCAAAAGCTCGGCGGCATCCTAATCGCTGTTGGCGGATTGATCCTTCTGTGGGACGGCTTATCCGACGCATGGAATAACGGCGTTAACTGGGGGAATCTGCTTGAAATGCTTGCAGGCACAGCGGCGCTTGCAGGGGGGCTTGCAATCGCATTCGGCAAAGTCGGTGCGGGCATCGGCCTTGTAGTAGCTGGCGCAGCAATGATTATCACAGCGTTCAAGGACATTTGTGATAACGGTGCGAATCTTCAAAATACGCTGCTACTGATCTCGGGCATTGTGGCAACGGGGTTGGGGTTTTTCTTTTTGACCGGTAGTGTCATCCCGCTTGTGATTGCGGGAATTGCTACGGTAGTTACCGCGGTGCTTGCGCTGACTGGCAATCTGACCGAGTTTGCGAGAAACCTTAAAGATAACATCCTTGGTGGCATTATCCAGTTTATCAAGGGCGTGTTTACTGGCGACTGGAATTCTGCATGGGATGGTGTCAAAAAGGCATTTAAAGGCATCTGGAACAGCATCGTCATTATTGCTGAGAGCGCGGTGAACGCCATTATCAAGGGATTGAATTGGCTTATCAGCAAGATCAACACGATTAAGTTTACTGTCCCGAGCTGGGTTCCTGGTGTTGGCGGTAAAAGCATCGGCGGGCATCTTTCCTCGCTTTCCGAAGTACATCTTCCACGTCTGGCGACCGGCGCAGTCATCCCCCCTAACAAGGAATTCCTCGCCGTACTAGGCGACCAGAAGAGCGGGACGAACATCGAAACGCCGCTTGCAACGATGGTCGAAGCATTTAAGCAGGCTATGGCGGAATCGGGCGGCGGTGTAACTACGGTCGTTATCCAGCTCGACGGTAAGGAGATCGCACGCAGCACCGTGAAAAACATCAACAACATGACGCGCGCGGCGGGCAAGCCCGTGCTGCTGTACTAAGGAGGGGTAACATGGAAGTCCTTATTATCAACGGCACGGACTACTCGTCCGCAATCGCAACGAAAGGCTACGGGTGGAGCAGAAACGACCTCGACAGCGATAAAACCACCCGCACCAAAGACGGCACGATGCGGCGAGACAAGATCACCACCAAGCGGAAACTAAGGTATACAACGCGCTCCGTCAAGCGTGATGTGCTGGCAAAACTCGATGACGATCTCAATAAGCCAACGTGCACGGTCAAGTATCTTGACCTGCATGGCGTCAGAACAAGCACGTTTTACTGCTCGTCGATGGAATGCACGCTTGAAGAAGCGGCGGACGACAATGAGGTGTGGGGCGGCGCGACGTTTAACTTGACCGAGGTGTGACATGGGGCAGACGACAAGTGCGCTGTGGCGCGAGCTGCTTCACAAGCCCGGGACGGAACGCGAATACAAATTTATCATCAATGGTGTGGAATACGGGAAAGACGCGGAGGTTTCCCACTCTGTTGAATCTCAGCTGTTTGAAGAATTTGGCATCGGCAATGCCTGTTGCGCGACGCTGAAACTCGCAGTCGTCGCGGACAATATCCCGCGCGCCGCGACGATCAATCGCTATCTCAGGCTTGTTAATGGCAGTCAGGCGACAGACTGGATCCCAAAAGGCGTGTTTTTTACCAACCGCCGTTCTTGCGATGGGGATTACTGGGAACTCGAAGCATACGACGCTATGAGAAAGGCTGACGTTGTGTGGGAGCCAGACCAGTCGCTTAATTTCCCGATGACTATGCCTGACGCTGTAAACATCTTTTGCCAGTTGATGGGTGTGGAGCTGGACAGTCGCACAGTGCTCAATAGCTCATATACCATTGACTATCCCGCAAATGATTACACTATCCGCAATGAGCTATGTTTTATCGCAGCGGCGCACGGCGGGAACTGGATTATTACCGATGCAGGGAAACTATTGCTTATTCCGTTGTTGTCTATGCCTACCGAAACGAACTATCTCATTACAGAAGCGGGCAACGCTATCACATTTGGAGGGGTGAGGATTCTTGTCTGAAAAGTATTACGTCGGCGGCGACATTACAAGCTTTGCCGACAATGGCAAGTACAAGCCTATCTCCCGCGTGACGCTGCTTGTGGACGATGAGAACAGCCTGACGGCGGGTGATGATACCGGGATGGAAGTTATCGCAAGTTGTCCTCACGCTACGCAGCCAATGGTAAATGCTTTGCTGCAAACCATGAAAGGTTACCAGTATCAGGCGTACGAAGCAGGCGCAGCAAACATCGATCCAGCGGCAGAGCTGGGTGACGGCGTGACGGTTGGTGGCATTTATTCGCCGCTGTCTAAACTTTCTGATGATGGGCGCGGATACGCGGGTATTTCTTCCCCCGGAGAAGCAGAGATGGAAGACGAATACCCGGCTGAGGGGTACATCACACAGGAGTTCAACCGCAAGATTTCCGAAACACGCTCAACTATCACCAAGACCAGCGAAGAGATCATGCTCAAGGTCGAGGATATCAATGGTAAGTACACCGAGGTTAAAACCACGGTAGACGGATTTACCGTCACTGGCCCTGATGGTACCACCTTGATTGATGGCGGAAAGCTCAAGGCAAATTCGGTTACTGCCGATCAGATTGACGCTACAAACCTTAAAGTGGCTGCGGCGAACATTACCGGCACGCTGACGGCTGACCAAATCCAGACCGGCAGCATCCGCGTCGGCGATCTCAAGGACGGCTCGAACTACGCGACAAAGACCTACGTCGACAATAACGCGGGATTGAGCGCAAGCGAAGTCGACAGCGCTATTGAGACGTACATCGACGAGACGAGCATCACGGCAGAAAAGCTCAGGGGTCGCACAGTCGAATTGTTGGCAAGCAGCAATCAATCCATCGGCTCTATCGAGCTGGCCTACACAACGACCGGCTACGGTATTGCCATCAACACGACGTATGGCGGCATTCAGCTCAATTCCGGAGGCAAGATTTATCTTTCTGCCTACGACGGCGCATTCATTACGCTGAGCGATGTTGTATCTCTTGGCGGCGGGCCGTTACTAATTGGGTCGAAGATGTACGGCTCAAGTCTTCCCCGCAATCCTCAGTACGGGCAACTGTTTTTCCTCTTGCAGTGAGGTGACACATGGCACGATTTTACTGCACGCTCTCACCGGTGGATGGAGACGGAACGAAGCTCGAAGTCTACGCCAAATTCACGGGTGGCGCAGATGATTACAGCTATCAGCGCTCTATTGATGTGCGAATTACCGGCGTGGGAACGTTTGAGTTTGATTCCGCCGAGACGAGCGGCGGCACGAGCACATTTTCCGGCTATATCACGGGACTTTCTCCAGGCACAGAATATGAGTGGGTCTGCAACCTCTACTACTGGAATGGCGATTGGACAGTCTCCGATTACAGCGACGAGGGCACAGCCACGACGTACAGCGACAGCTCAAGCACTGCCGTATACATCAACAATCAAGCATACACCCCATACATTTACACCAACGGTTGGGGCGCATATGACGCATACGTCTATACCGGCAGTTGGAACGTATCAGGATAGGAGTGATAACAATGGACAAGAACAGACTGCGGGAGCAGATCAACAGTGCATATGCCATGATTACCGGCATCTATGTTAAGGGCAGCGAGGCTAAGCGCATGGCAATGGCGATGCAGAACCTCGAAAATGCCTTTGCCGAGTTGGACAAGCCGGACGAGCCGCCCACTAAAGAGGGCAAGCCGAAGCTCGAGAAGGAAAGCGAGGTAACTGATGGCTGATAAAGCAATTACCGACCTCACTCAAGCAACACAGATCACGGGCGAAGACCTCTTTGTGCTTGAGCAGAGCGGCGAGGCGAAGAAGCTGAAAGGCGAAACGCTGCTGGACTTTGTCACGCTGAGCGTTGTATCGGTCACGGCGACAACGCTGCCCGCAGGAAGCTTGGCAACGGCGACTTACGACAAGTCGACCGGAACGCTGGCGCTCGGCATCCCGCAGGGCAGCAAGGGCGACACCGGCGCTACAGGCGCGACGGGCGCGACTGGCCCACAGGGTGAACAGGGTGTGCAAGGTATTCAGGGTGAGCAGGGCATTCAGGGCGTCAAAGGTGACACCGGCCCCGCAAACACGCTGAAAATCGGCACTGTCACCTCCGGCAAGGTGGCGAGCGCGACCATTACCGGCGAAGCTCCGAATCAGACGCTCAACCTTGTGCTCGAAAAGGGCGACAAGGGCGAAACCGGCGCAACGGGCGCTACAGGCGACACCGGCCCGCAAGGTGAACAGGGCATCCAAGGCCCGCAGGGTAGCCCCGGAGCGGACGCGCCCACGATTACAGGCATCACCATCCGGCAGAGCGATTATCACATGATCGTCACGCTGTCGGACGGCACGAGCTACGACGCGGGCTATTGCCGAGGCGCTTCTGGTGCTGGTACGGGCGATATGTTGGCCGCGGTCTATGACCCTCAAGGCAAGCATCAGGATATCTTTGCGTACATCGACGAGGCTATCAAAGGTGTAAGCATTACGACCGACGCAACGCCTACACAGGGCAGCACGAAGCCCGTGCAGTCGGGTGGCGTGTACTCGGCGCTCACCAATAAGCTGGACAAGACCGGCGACGGCAGTAATGTCACGGCAGCGTTCACGGCGGCGGAGACGCGTACCAATATCGCAACTGGTGAGAAGTTGTCGATACTGCTTGGTAAGATTGCCAAGTGGTTAGGCGACCTCAAAGCTCTTGCATTCAAGGACAAAGTTGCTAAGACTGACCTTACATCGGACGTGCAGACAAGCCTTGGAAAAGCGGACAGCGCTTTGCAGAGTGCGCCGGTCACGAGTGTCAACAGCAAGACAGGGGCGGTGAGTCTTGCAAAGGGAGACGTCGGCCTTGGCAATGTGGACAACGTCAAGCAGTACAGCGCAAGCAATCCGCCGCCGTATCCCGTCACATCGGTCAATGGTAAGACGGGTGCGGTGACTGTTCCGTCCGTCAATATTCCCTCCACTACCTCTCTCATCAAGGGCAATGGCTTGGGCGGGCTGGCGGCGGCGACGCGGGGCAGCGACTACATCGCGAGCGGAAACATCGTCAAGCAGACGCTTGTGGCATCGGAGAGCACACCCACTGAGAACTTCGCAATCAACTGGGTGTACGGCTAAGGAGGGGCGGAGATGGCAAACTCGCTTTTAAGTACTAAAGTCGCGGGTAGCATTATCAAAATCAAGGAGAGTGGAAGCCCTGTTGAGTTTATCGTGTGTAAGCACGACTATGAAAGTGAACTAAATGGGAGTGGTCGCACACTGGTGGTCCGCAAGGACTGCTATGACAACCGCCGGTGGCACAGCTCCAATGTCAACGTATACGCTACCAGCGACATTGATGCCTGGTTCAACAGCACCTACAAAAACCTACTTGATGCAGACATCCGTGGGGCCATCGGCACCACGAAATTCAAGTACACCCCCGGCAACGGCAACAACATCGTTAGCACACTGGAACGTGCTATTTTCTCGTTGTCTGCCACTGAGCTGAACAAATCGGAAAGCTGGTTTAATGCGGAGGGCACGGCGCTGGAAATCGCCAGCTCTCTCAAGATTGCCTACATGAACGGCTCCGCCGTTGTTCAGTGGACCCGCTCCCCGTTCAGGAATAGCAGAGACTACGCCTGCCACTTGAACTCCGATGGAACTGTCGACGCAAACTACTGCGCCAGCTCCTACGGCTCCCGCCCCGCTTTCACTCTTCCCTCTAATGCCCTTGTGGACGACAGCGGCAACGTGGTCATCTCCGATCTCACTGCGCACAAGACCCTCGTCAACGGCACGGCCTACACCGTGCGGGGCGGCAAGTGCATGGTCAACGGCACGGTGTACAACATCCTCAAAGGAAGGACGCTGATTGACGGCACGGGGTATGATATCACGTTTAAGCCGAGCTACGACCCTGTATTTGCCAACAACACGTGGGAGCAAATCATTGCGGCGTGCCACAATAACGAAGTGCCGGACACGTGGAACGTGGCAGACCATAAGCCCATGACCATCAACGGCGTGGACTACCAGATCGACATCATCGGCAAGAACCACGATGATTATTCGGACGGCTCAGGCAAGGCTCCGCTGACGTTCCAGCTGCATGACTGCTACGGCGCAAAATATACGATGAACAGATTCGGCAGCACCGACGGCGGCTGGGCGGACTGCGCCATGCGGCGAACGCATTTACCGGCTATTCTTGCTCTGATGCCAGCAGCAGTACAGAGCGGAATCCGCGAGGTAAACAAACTGACATCGGAGGGCAACGGGAGCGCCGCCATCAACACCACGGCGGACAAGCTTTTTTTGTTGAGCGAGATCGAGATTTTCGACCACGTCATCTATTCAAAGAGCGGCGAGGGCACGGGGTACGACTACTACAAGGCAGGTAACAGCAAGGTGAAGAACCTAAATGGCAGCGCGGACTACTGGTGGGACCGCTCTCCGGATAGCGGCTACATCGCGAATTTCTGTGTTGTCTCAGACAGAGGCGGTGGTACCTCCAGCAACTCGTCCATTAAGAATGGCGTAGCCTTCGCCTTCTGTTTCTAATTACAAAAGGAGTGATAACACATGAGTATCTACATCAAAGTCAACAACACCGAATACCCCACAAAGATCAACGGCAACCCCAAAGACCGCTCGTGGGGCGAGCGCGGCACCAAGACGATCACGCTCACTATGACTGCGGCGGAAGTGGCGGCGCTGTTGCCTGACAATACGCCGTGGAGCATCGTACAGCGCGACACGGTGGACGTGCTGGACGAGCAGGGCCAGCCCACGGGCGAGACCAAAGAGGTCGTCAACGAGTGGGACAACAGCGAATACAGCCTGAGCGGGGCCATCACCGACCACCGCGACGGCACGGTCAGCATTAAGATGGGCAAGCCCACGGAGACGGAGAACGCCGTCGGCGCGGTGGTCGCCCTCACGGGCGAGGTCGTGACCATGGCGCGCGCCGCAGAGTTGCGACCGGTCATCGAGCAGGCCAGCGCGTCGCTCTCTGACGGCGAGGCGGCGAAGTCGCCCGAGCTGTTCCCGCGCTGGGCGGATCACATCGGCGAGACCGTCAAGCCCGGCGACCGCCGCAGCGATATGGACGAAAGCGGCGTGCTGCACGTCTACCGCGTCAACAAAGGTCAGGGCCACACCACGCAAGAGAACTGGCCGCCGCACTCCACCCCTGCCGTGTGGACGATCATCAACGTCGACCACGCGGGCACGCAGGATGACCCGATTCCGGCCGCTCGTGGTATGGAGTACACCTATGGTCTTTATTACAAAGACCCCGAGGACACTAAGCTGTACCTCTGCGAGCGCACCGGCGAGGCCGCGGGCGGGAAGATCGTCTTGCAGTATTTGCCACACGAGTTGGTAGGGAACTATTTCACGGCGGTCTAAGGCCGCAGAAAGGGAGCGGGATATGGATAATGCAAAGCACTACGATGACGCAGAGATCGCGCTGATCGAAAGCCGATGCAAGAGCAATACGCATCGAATCAATGAGTTGCAGGAGCACCAAACGGCGCTTGACAGGCTGGCGACTTCGGTGGAAGTGCTGGCGACCAAGCAGGAGACCGTTGAGGGCGACGTCAAGGAGATCAAAGAGGACGTGAAAGCCATCACGGGTAAGTCCGGGAAACGCTGGGACAGTTTGGTCGACAAGGCTCTCGCGGCGCTGGCGGGCGCGTTTATCGCGTGGCTGCTGAGTGGGGCGGTCGGATGAAGCGCCTTATCAAAAAGGCATCGAAATTGCGAACGAGGAACATCATTTTGATTATCGTTGGCATTTTCATCGCCGCTTTTGTGATCTACACGGTCATCTTTTACAGCATCAAGGGGTGGCAGTGGGACAACCTCTTCCCGTACCTGCTGGGTACGGGCGGCATCATCGAAGCCTTTACCGGGCTTCTGACACTGGTAGAAATTATCGTTGGACGGAAACGAAAGGAGAAGAACAATGAAATTTGAACTGAATAACAAGGTGTACGATGTGCTCAAGTGGCTCGTGCTCATCGTACTGCCCGCCTGCTCCGGCCTCTACGCCGCCCTCGCGGGTGTGTGGGGGTGGGGCTACACCGAGCAGGTGACGACCACCATCAGCGCCGTGGCGCTGTTTATCGGCGCGCTCATCGGCGTGTCGACGTCCAGCTACAACAAAAGCAAGGACGAGGACGGCAAGGGTGACGGCGATGTATCACAGTAGGGACATTGCCGACTTGCGGGCGGACGTGCGCGCAAACTGCGTCATCTTCCTCGACCTCTGCAAGGAGGCAGGGCTTCCGGTGCTTGTGACCGAGACGGTGCGAGATGACGAGTATCAGCGCTATCTTGCGCGCATGGGCTACGCGGCAAAGACCGCGACGAGGCCGACGTTCCACGGCGTCAAGGCGGGGCTGGCGTTCGACATATGCAAAAACGTCAAAGGGCATGAGTACGACGATCCGTCGTTCTTTGCCCGCTGCGGGCAGATCGGCAAACAGGTCGGCTTTTCGTGGGGGGGAGACTGGAAGAAATTCCCCGACCGCCCGCATTTCCAGTGGGACAACCACCTCAAACACACAGGAAGCATGATTTTGGCGGGGAAGTATCCGCCGGAAATGGAGGAGTACATGGATCAGGCAACGTTTAACAAGATGATGGACGCTTACCTTGCGCAGCTGCGCACGAAGCCCGTGGCAACTTGGGCAAAGGCGGACTGGGACAAGGCTGCGGCGGCGGGCATCACGGACGGCAGAGCCCCGCAGGGGCTTATCACGCGTCAGGAAGTCATTGCCATGTTGGAGCGGTCGAAAAAATAAAAGGGGGAGCGGACGGCGAAAGCCACGCGAAAGCGCTCTGCAACGTCCCACATGGGACATGGACAGTCAGCACAAGAAGATCAGAGCACAGCTATCCTCTATGGCCCCGAAGCGGGCCGTGGCGTATATCTTATCGTTTGAGCTGCCAGCGGACGAGGCGGCGTGCATCATCGAGTGCGACGTGCGGCAGAAAAGCTGCGTGCAGGTGGCAATGGAGCAAAGCCTATCTGTTGACGCAGTGAAGAAATACCGGCGGCGCGCATACCGCAAAATGGCATCAGAAGTATATGAAAAAAGAAATGGCCCCACCGAACGGTGAGGCCATTTCTCTTGTGTAAAAGCAGGCCGGGAATGACCTGTAAAATTAAAATATCACATTTCACGTAAAAAGGCAAGGGGAACCGTTCGACGGTTTTCGACGCACTTTTCATACACTTTATGGGCGCTTTTGAGCGCCTATTTTTTTGTAATATGGACACAACAAAGGAGGTGCGGCGATGTACGACCGACTTTTAGCTTTGGGCTTTACTGAGCAGATGGCAATGGACATTTTGACACTGTTTCCTGATCCTGATGAGCTGCGCACTTACGTCTATTTCGCGGAGCTTTTCCATGTATAGCTATTTCAACCCGAATCCAAACGGACGCAACGTCAGCGACTGCACCGTGCGCGCAATCTGCAAGGCGACGAGAAAGGACTGGGGCGAGGTTTATTTGGCTCTGTGTATACAGGGGTACTTAGACGGCGATCTCCCCAATGCAAACGCCTGTTGGGGCGCGTATCTGCGGTCGCTTGGCTATCGGCGTTACATCATACCGGACACCTGCCCGGACTGTTACACGGTCGGTAAGTTTGCCGATGAGCACCCGCGCGGGACGTATATTCTCGCCCTCTCTGGCCATGTCGTGTGCGTTCAGGATGGGACAATCTATGACAGCTGGAACAGCGAGAACGAAATCCCGCTTTATTACTGGGTAAAAGAAACGGAGGAATGAACATGGCATATCCCTATTTCAACCCCTATTATCCGCAGCCGATGCCGGACAACCTCATGCAGATGCGGCAGCAACAGATGATGCAGCCCATGCAGCAGCCTATGTCTCAGCCAGTGCAGCAGAACCCCATCGCGCAGGGTGGCGTGCAGTGGGTCAATGGCGAGCAGGAGGCAAGGGGCTATCTGATCGCGCCTAACTCTGCCGTGGCGCTGTGGGATTCCAGCGCGCCGACGGTGTACCTCAAGCAGTCCGACGCAAGCGGCAAGCCGACGCTCAAAATTTATGACCTCGTAGAGCGTGCAGAAACGCCCCGCACAGCGCCGCAGGAAAAGGGTGTGGAATTTGTCACCCGTAAAGAGTTTGACGCGCTGGCGGCGCTTGTGGGCGAAATAAAGGGCAAGAAAAAGCGCAAGGTTGAGGAGGACGAGGACGATGAGTAATCCTTTTTTTGGCGCTCTTGGTGGCGGGAACGGCTTTTTTCAGATGATGCAACAGTTTCAACAGTTTAGGGCAAATTTTCAGGGTGACCCCAAAGCGGAAGTCGAAAAGCTTTTGCAATCTGGCGCTATGAGTCAGCAGGAGTTAAACCAACTTCAATCTATGGCAAAGCAGTTTGAACACTTATTCCACTAATCTTATCGTGGCCACGATTTGATAAATAAAAATTTTTCAAAGGAGTGATACTATGTCTCTTTCCGACGGTACTCCCATGATGACTATGCCGGTCGCGCCCGCGAACAACTACGGCGGCGGCATGGGCATGTGGGGCGAAAACTGGATCTGGATTATCGTTCTTTTCCTCTTCGGCTGGGGTCGCAACGGTTTTGGCAACGGCAACAGCAATGGCGGCGGCGTGGTCGACGGCTATGTGCTGACCTCTGATTTTGCCAATATCGAGCGCAAGATCGACAGTGTAAATCAGGGCCTTTGCGACGGATTTTACCAGCAGGCGCAGCTTGTCAACGGCACCAACATGGCGATGGCAAACGGATTTGCACAGGCCGAGCTTTCCCGCAGCAACCAGCAGGCCGCGCTTATGCAGCAGCTCAACGCCATGCAGATGCAGGCCGCCGAGTGTTGCTGCAACACCCAGCGCAGCATCGAGGGCGTGCGCTACGACATGGCGGCGCAGGCGTGCGACACGCGCAACACCGTGCAGAACGCGACCCGCGACATCATTGACGCGAACAACCAGAATTCGAGAGCGATCTTGGACTTCCTGACGCAGAGCAAGCTCTCTGACCTTCAGGCCGAGAACCAGGGATTGAAGCTGGCGGCAAGTCAGGCGGCGCAGAACAGCTATCTGGTTTCGCAGCTGCGTCCCTCGCCCATCCCGGCATACACGGTGCAGAATCCCTATTGCTGCAACCAGTATGCGGCTTGCGGCTGCTGACAACTGCATAGCATAGCTTCTCGGGCACCATATCGGTGACATTACCGAGATGGTCGGCCCCGTGCCGATACTAACGACAAACGCGGCGGGGCAATAGCTCCGCCGCTGTATTTTAAACGGGTCGATTTCGACCCCTTTAGGAAGGAATGATTTTGTGAAAACAGTTGACGAACTCAAACAGGAATTTGTTGATCACATTGCAACTCTGGACAAGAGTGAAATGAGCATGTACGATCTTAGCAATTATGCCGATCTTTTGCGTAAAGCGGACGAATTATTTGCGCCCAGCTACGCGGAAATGATTGCAAATGGTGCGTTTGCCCCTTTTGGGGCAAATCAGAGAAAGGAGTGATACCAGTATGGCTGAATTTAGTAATTCTATCATTGCTTTGGTCCCTGCCGGCCAGAACGTCCCACTGACCGGAACGGCGGTCAATAGCAAGCCCTGTATCGTGCATCGCCAGGGCGCAGGCATTGTCACGCTGCGCGGCCTCACCAATCAAAACCGCGCTCTGTTTCGGGTCTCCTATGGCGGAAACATCGCCATTCCCACTGGAGGCACGGTTGAGGCCATCACGGCGGCGCTTGCCATCAACGGAGAGCCGCTGACCAGTGCAACAGCTACCGTCACGCCTGCGGCGGTAGAAAACTACTTTAACATTTATGTTTCCGCACAGGTCTGCGTTCCGAAAGGCTGCTGCCTGACGGTCGCAATGGAAAACACCAGCACTCAGGCCGTCAACTTCGCTAACTCGAACCTGACGGTTGAGAGAATCGCGTGAAAGGAGAATGGACATGAGCAAGAAAGCAATGTATGATCTGCGTAATATGCTGTGCGACGAACTCGACGAGCTGGCACGTAAGGGTGAGCTTGGCGCGGGCGATCTCGAAATTGCGCACAAGCTGACGGACACCATCAAAAACATCGATAAAATTGAGATGTTGGAGGACGACGGCTATTCCCGCGATGAAGACTATTCTCGCCGCTATTCCCGCGACGGAGACTGGCAGTCGGGTATGCGCGGCGCTTATGACCGCGATATGCCCAATGCAAGACGCGGCACGCATTATGTGCGCGGCCACTATTCCCGTGATGGCGGCATCAACAACATGAAACGCCAATTGCAGGAAATGCTGGACAACGCCGACGACGAAAGCATCCGCAGAGCCATCCAGCGTTGCATGGACACGATTGAGGGCTAAAGGGGGTGCGCCCCTATGGTCGACGAGAATGAGGTCAAGCGCTGGATAGCCCGCCTTGAAACAGAGGAATCCAGTTGGACAAACTATGAGCGCCTTGCCGTGCTGTATGCCATCCGTGACCAGCAAAGCGGCAGCAGAGAGAGGGCTTTGCCAATGGCATACTCCGCAGCGCCCGCGCCGGTTAGCGTCGAAACATACGGCGACAGCGACTTTTTGCGCGCAGTGGCAGATGTCCCGCCGGACAAGGCATGGGGGATCATGGACGAGCTGATGGACAGTTTGAAAATCGTGAACGAGCGCGTCTATAATAGCGTCATGCGGAAACTGATGACATGATAGTAATTTGTTAGCAACCGTGAAGGAATGAAGCGGAATATTGAAGCATTTAATCCTGTATTGTTACATTTGTTCCGCTTTATTCCGTGTTATTGCAACATAATTCCGCAAAGCGCGTGTTCGTAGCTATTTCACACGCAGGAGGTCACTGGTTCGAGTCCAGCAGTCTCCACCAAACCCTTGGAATCTTAATGATTTCAAGGGTTTTTTCTTTTATCAAAAAAATGATAGTTTTTTGCTTTACAGTGCTTTCCTTATATTTTCTCAGCAAATTGATAGTATTTTATCGCAATGAAAAAGAGACGCTTTCGCGTCTCTTTTTTCATTACCTCTCCTGCACCTTTTTGCCGCTGATGTGGTCGATGCTGATGCGGAACATCTGGACGGCCTTGCCGGAGGCGGCGACTTCGTCGTCGACCATTTTCTCGGTGGGGTAGTATTTCATCGCGAACTTTTTGCACAGCGCGTCGCTCTCGCCGCTCACAACGGTAAAGCAGACCTTGTCGCTTCTCTTGAGCGCATCCACCTTGTGGCCGACCTTGGAGCCGTGGAAAATGATCTCCTGCGCGTCCTCGTCGTACAGGTAGTTGATGGGCACCGCGTAGGGGTAGCCGTCGTCTCCGCTGACGGCCAGCACGCCGCGGCGAGCCTCGTGCAGGAGCTTTTTCGCCTCCTCCACGCTGATCTCGTTTGCCTTTTTGCGAACAGGTCTGAACATGGTCTCGTCCTCCTCATACTGCCGACCGTGTCGGCTATTTCTCGCCGCCATTATACCGGTTTTCCCCCGATATTGCAACGGGGAGGCGGCGGCAAGAGCTCTGATGGCAGCAAAAAAGAGACGCTCACTGCAAAAGCGTCTCTTCTACTTCTTTCCGTCTTTTTTCTTCAGCAGCTCCACCATGCCGCACACGAGCGCGGCCTCCTCCTCGCTCAAATCGGAGATGTCGAGAAAGCGCTTGTCCTGGCGGCAGAGCAGGTAGTCCACTGTGACGCCGAACAGGTCCGCCAGACGCACCATGACCTCGTAGGACGGCAGGCGGATATCCGTCTCATACGACGAGACCATCGCCGCGGTCACGCCGATGCGCTTCGCCACCTGCGCCTGCGTCAGGTGCCTGTCCCTGCGGAGCTGTTTCAGCCTTTGTGAGAAATCCAACATACGCCGCGCGCCTCCTTTGCCCTATATAGTTTACACGGCGCAAGTTTTCCATTAGAAATATTTATTATACATATTAGTTGATATTTTGGAGATATCTGTTACAATAAAACCTTGAGAGGACCCGTAGGAACGGCAGACCAACAACGTTTCGGAGGGATGGAGAGTGAAAAGTACCGTGACACCGCTGCGCGGCAGGCGCGTCCTGCTCGTGGAGGACAACGCGATCAACCGCGCCATCGCGCGCTCGTTTTTAGAGAGCGCGAGCTGCGAGGTATAGGACGCATACAACGGCGCGCAGGCGCTCGACAAGCTTTGTGCGCATGTTCCCGATCATTTCGACCTCGTCCTCATGGACTTGCAGATGCCGGTGATGGACGGCTACGAGGTGGCGCGGCACATCCGCGCGTTGCATGACCCCCCAACTCTCCGCCATTCCGATCGTGACGATGACGGCCAACGCACTGGCGCAGGACTTAGAGCGCGAGCGCGCCTGCGGCGTGTCGCGGCATTTATCAAAGCCCATCGACTTGACCGCCCTGCACGCGGCGCTGTGCGAGGTCCTGCGCGAAAATTGACAACGAATCGCAATCCAAGCAACAAAAAATACGCTGTGGAATCATCCACAGCGTATTTTTCGTTTTTGGAGACTGCTTACTTCGCCATCGCGCGATAGAGGAACGTGACGATCTGGGCGCGCGTGCAGTCGGCGTTCGGGGAGAACGTGGCCGTGCTCGTGCCGTTGGTCACATTGTTCTCGACCGCCCAGTTGACGGCGGAGGCGTAGTAGGCGCTCGCGGCGACGTCAGTAAACGCGCTCGCGGAAGCCGCAGCCGGGCTGGTGTTCGCTCTCCACAGGAACGTGACGCTCTGGCCGCGCGTGACGGTCGCGTCGGGGGAGAAGGTGGTAGCGCTCGTGCCGGTGGTCACGTTGTTTTCCACCGCCCACGCAACGGCCTTTTCGTAATACGCGCCGCTCTTCACGTCGGTGAAGGACGTGGTCATGGACTTCGGCTCGGGGCTGCCGGCGGCTCTCCACAGGAAGGTGACCATCTGGCCGCGCGTGCAGCTCGTGTTGGGAGCAAAGCTCGTGGCGCTCACGCCGGAGGTGACGTTGTTGGCAACGGCCCAGGCAACGGAGTCGGCGTAATAGGCGTCGTCGGCGACGTCGGTAAAGGGAAGCGACGCGGAGCCGTCATAGTTCTTGTCGCTCAGGACGGAGGAGAAGAGGAAGTTGCTGATGTACGCATACTCGTCTCTCTGGTGCACCTTGTTGGTCAGGGAGTTTGCAAAGAGGACAACGTTCATGCCGTTTTCCTTGTAGGCAAAGCCCTGCACGCCGCCGTTCATGTAGGCCTTGAAGCCGGCTGCGCGCTCGGCCGTATTCGTGGGGATGAAGCCCTCGGTGGGCGTTTTGGTCTTGTCGCTTTTGACGAGGACCGTCGCACCGGACGGGACCTTGGAGAAGAAGCCGAGGCCGTAGGCGTAGAGGATATCGTCGCCGTCAGCAATGTAGCTCGCGTTCACAAGGGTCTTGTTGGGATAGACGACAGGCGTCAGGCAGTCCATCGCGCCGTCCAGCTCGGTGTATTCCGCGCCAGCGATGAGGTCAGAGGCGGAGGACGCCGCGGAATAGCTGTAACCGATGTAGGAAAGGCCGTTCTTCACGGCGGTCTTTGCGGCGGCGTCGAGCTTCGTCGCACCTGCGGCGGCATCCGCCTTGGTCACATCGGAGGTCGTGGTGAAGCCCATGAGGTTCATCGCGGCGGTATCATAGTTCCAGCCTGTGCTCTGGCTGATCTGCGGCGTGTAGACAAAGCCCTTCTCGCTTTCAGCAGGCGTGCCGGGGACGTAGACGGTCGGGGACTTGGTGATGATCTTCGCCTTCACGCTCGTCTTGTCGACGCCCATGGCAGAGAGCAGATACTTGCCCGCGACGGTCTGATAGTCGGCGTAGGAGCAGATGAAATCGCCCATGTGGTCGCCGCTCGTGACCATGCCGACGGTCTTGCCGGCCTTGAGAAGTTCGTTGACGGCGGCGGTGGAGTCTTCGGAGGCGTTGGAGAGGATGACGTCCTTATTCTTGTCGCCGGTGAAGTAGGAGGTCAGGCCCTTCGTATAGGCGAGGGCGTCATCGTGATCCATGGGGCTGCCGCAAACGGCAGAGATGGTCTTGTAGGCGGCAGGCTCGGCCACGGTGACCATGTCGAAGCCGCGCGTTTCATTGAAGGAGGTGATGCCCTCGGAGTAGAGGATCGTCCAGCCGTTGATCAGCGTGCCGTCATAGAGCGCGCCGTTGGCGACAGAGCGCTTGGCCTGATACATCGAGACGATCATCGTACCGGCAGGATAGGTAACGCCGTCATAGGTGAATTCCTTTTCAGTCACGTTGACCTTGACATCGTTTCTCGTGAGCCACTCCATCATGTCGGCCGCGGCCTGGAGGTTGGTCTGGTTCTTGCCGTCGAGCGGGATGATGTAGCACTCGGGATAGAAGTTGCCGTTCTGCCCCTTACCGTTGTACTCGGGACGGAAGACGTCCATCTCCGCGCCCTCGACGTCGTTCTGGTCGCACAACCACTGGCCGACCATGCTGTAAGCGTCGGAGTTCAGGTTGTGCACGCCGCGCTGATAGATGGTGACCTGGGATTCAAGATAGGAAAGCTTCTCCGCGGCAACATAGGCGGCGTTGCCGAGGATACCGTACTGCGCCGCCTGCGCGGTATCGTCGTTGTAGGCGGGCAGCTCAACGGTATAGGCAACGGTGCCCTGCAGCATGGCGAACTGGGGGGTGTAGCTCGTGGACATATCGTCCCACGGGTCTTCCCAGTAGGTCTCCGTGCCGCCGCCGGTATAGCTCAGGTAATCGCGCTGGGGGATCACATAGCTGTTGTAGCCATCGTTGTTGGCGACCGCCGCGATGCCGAGCGCCTCGCCGCCGGTGATGAGGTGGTTGGCGAGCAGGTCGTACTCGAAGTTCGGCTCGTGCGGGGGATCGCAGGGCTCGCACTGGAAGGCCTGCACACGGCCGTGGAACTCGGCAAGCGACATGGGGTTGAACGTGCCGATGAGCTGCTGCATGTTGGCCGTCTCGCTCGTGGTCTGGAAGGAGTTGTCGCGGTTGAGGTCATAGCCATTGGTGGAATGTCTCGTCAGGTAAGTACGGCCGTCGACGTTCTCCTCGGGGACGAGGATGAAGAACACGTCGGACAAAAGCTCGTCCTTGACGTTTACAGTGTTGCTCTTCACGGTGTAATACTTTTCAAGGTCGACCTTGCCGGACTTGCCGTTGTTGTCAGCGGTCAGGTAGCCGAGGTAGCTGGCCGTATCCTTGACGAGGTCGGGGATGGCAACGCTGCCCTCCGCGCCGACAGGACCCATTTCCTCCTTGAGTTCTTTTTCGCCCGCGGCGGTGAAGCCAGTGAGCATCTTGTAGTCGATGGTCTTTTCGCTCGTGATCATCTTGGCGAAGTCGAGCACGCCGTCGGTGGCGGCGACCTCGTTGGAGTGGATGTTGGAATACATCACGGGCACGCGGATATCGTCGAGCGCGCCGGACTTGATCTGGGCGAGCACGGCATCGGGATCGGTCTCGGCCTGCTCGGTCAGGGCGAGCCACTTGCTCACGCTCGCCTTGGAGTCGGCCACGATCAGGTAGGGCATATCACGGCCCGCGGTGGACTGGCCCATGGAGAATTCTTCCACGTAGAGGCCGTTTTTCGTGCCGTTTGCCACGATCGTATCGAGCTCCTTGTAGATCTCCCACATGGTGTTGAAGTTCTCATACGGCGCAACCTTGACAGGTGCGGAGCCGATCGCCTTGCCGCTATTTTTGGCCGTCAGGTCAAAGTAGCCGCACAGGTCGATGTAGTAGCCGCCGTTGGTGTGGGGCACGCTGTAGTCGACGCTGGTCTCGCCGGTTCTGCGGTTGGTGGAGTAGAAGTAGTTGTTCACATGGAAGCTCACGTCGAGCACGGTCTTGCCGTTTTTCTCGCTTGCGGAGAGCTTGATGTCCGTGAACTGGTGCTCGTCGCCCTCGGTCAGCCAGTCATTCAGAGGGCCGCCCGCGTAAGCGTAGGGGAACAGCTCCTCGTTGACGTAGGGGCGGGAATCGTCGCGCTCGAGCGAGAGCGAAACGGTACCGGCGCTGACGGCCGCGGCGAGCGCATCCTTCGTCATGCCCGACACGGGGATGGAGAGGGACACGTCCTTGCCGTTTTCATCGGTGACAAGGGTGATGGTCGCGTCGACCGGGAATTTCGTTCCCAGCAGCGCATCGTCCTTGGGGTTCATGTCCTGGTAGCTGACGGCAAACGCGGACGTGACCGCGAGCGAGAGCGTCATTACCAGGGCCATCAGCAGCGCGAGCGCTTTGCCGACAGAGTTTGGATAATGTTTCATGGTTTTCGTCCTCCAGAGTGGTCTTATGCCGCCACACACAGCGGCGGAAAGTTGATGAGTTTAGTGTAACTCAATAAAAATACATAGTCAAGAGAATATTCATACCTAATCGTGCCAAATTTCAGCGTCGAATCTGTATTTTTGTTCATCATTTTTCACAAAGCAGTGCGTCAAGCCCCCGTCTTTCAGTTTCTTTTATGAATGCATCCGTAAATTTATACAGAATCGCACTGCATAGGATATTCTTCTTCGCCGCGATTGCAAATGACGGCGGGGCGCATTATAATAAGAGGCAATCATCATTCAAACGCAGGAGGAACCGAATATGCGGCTGCAAAGCGCAATCTTTACACTGGGCGATACACTCTTCACCCCCGACGGCGCGGCGCGCGAGGGACTCGACAAGGCGCTTTCACTTTTTAAGATGGAGGGCGTGTGGCTCGGCGCGGTGACGGCGTTCAGCGCGGAGGACGCGCAAAAAGCGCTCGAAAAGGCGGGGCTTCACTCTTATTTCCGCTTCGTGCTGACAGAATCCGTCGCGCTCTGCAAGGCGGACAGCGGCACGATGTTCGAGCGCGCGATGAAGCGCCTGCACTCGCAAAAGGACGATACGATCGTCTTTTCCGGCTCGCTTGCAGCGATCCAAAACGCGAAGGACGCGGGTTTTCGCACCGTGGCGGTGCAGGGAAGTGCGGGCGCGGCGGACTGGTCGACGATGCAGCAACTCGCCACGCAGAGCCTTGCGCAGTACAGCGAATTGCTGGCAGATTCCGTGTGAATTTTGGAAAAACGACAGAATTCGACGTTTTTTAGTTGCAGTCTTTCTCAACTGTGATATAGTAAGAATATAACTATCAGAAAGGAAGGTTCGCGCCATGTCGGATTTCTACTCGGCTACCATCTTCCTTTCGGTCTTTATTATGATCATCATGGACATGCTCGTGAGCGGCAATGATCTGATGGAGCATGACAAAAAGCAGACGGTTTACACGATCTCCGTACTGGCGATCGCATGCATGGTATCGGAATGGTTCGGCGTTTGGATGGACGGAGCCGATCCGTCGCTGCGGACGCTGCACATCCTCGTTAAGACCATCGAGTTATCCACAGCGCCGATCATCACGGTGCTCTGCAGCGACCTGATGACGCCGCTCAAGCATAAAAAGCTCATTTATACCCTCATCGGCGTCCATGCGGGGCTCGAGGTGCTGTCGGCTTTCTTCGGCTTCATCTTCTCGGTCGACGCACAAAACGTTTATCATCACGAAACGTTTTACTGGGTCTACGTGCTGGCCTATGCCAGCGGCGTTCTGCTGTTCATTGGTCAGCTGCTGAGCGAGAGTTCGCACCATTATGGCCTGTATCGGGCGCTCGTTATCATCCTGCCGGTCTTTTTCTTCTGTGGGCTGTTCCTCCACTACGGTGCCGGAGTGCGCATCATGTGGGCGTGCTCAGCGGTCGATGTTCTGATGGTTTACATCCTGTATTCCGAGCTCACGCAGAAAATCGACACGCTGACTCATCTTCTGAACCGCCGCAGCTATGAGAGCCGTCTCGCCTTGTTGCGCGGGCACGCAGTCATCTACTATTTCGACGTGGACGAGTTCAAGTCCGTCAACGACACCTTTGGCCATGGTGTGGGCGACGCGGTGCTTGCCGAGGTCGGCAGCACGATCTACGCCGTGTTCTCCAAGGTCGGCTACTGCTACCGCATCGGCGGCGACGAATTCTGCGTCATCGCGCAAATCTCCGACACGGCGGCGGAAAAGTATCTTTCGGAATTCCTGCGCGAGCTGACGGCACGGCGAGTGAAAAACGAGCACCTGCCGCACGTGTCGGTCGGCTATGCGTGCTTCAATCCGGTGCTTGGCAGCGTAGAGGATGCGATCAAACGCGCCGACCGGATGATGTACCACTACAAGCGCAAGCGCAAAAGCGAAGCGCTCACAAATGATGATACCGTAAAAAGCTGACGATCTTTTGACCGTCAGCTTTTTGTATCTGCTTTTATTTCGCCTCAATCTCCGCGTCTTCCTGCGGCTGGAGCTTGCTGCCAAAATACGCGAGCACCGCGCCGAGGATGGCGCACGCGACGCTCCAGACCATCTCCGCTGTCGAGGCAAAGTCCGTCGGAATGATGATGAGCGTGGAGGCAAGCACGATGCCGATGACAGCGTGACAAGCGATGGAGTAGTGCGTGTCGAAAAGCCTGCTCACGATACGGGCAAAGAGCGCCATCACGCCGACCATGCCAAGCCCCCATGGGACGAGCACGGTGAAATCAAGCTGCGCAATGCCGTCGATCAGCGGCGTGAGAAGGCCGACCGCCATCAGGATGGACGACGACGTCATCCCCGGGATGATGAAGCTGAAGCCCCACAGCACGCCGCAGAAGAGAAAGCCCCAGAAGTTTGCGGGCATCTCGGCAAATGAACTGAACTTGACGGCCATCAGCGCGCCGAACAGGGCGAGGAAGCTGACGATCAGCGAGATGTACGAGCCGTTGCCGCGCCCCTGCGTACCCGCCTCGTGCCAGAGGTCGGGCAGCGTGCCGAGGATGAGCCCGATGAAGAGGCACGTGGCGACGGTTTCCGACTGGTGAAGCAGCGCAAGGATCACGCTGCCGCCGCCCAAAAAGCCGATCGCCCAGCCGATGCCGACGGCGAGCAGCATCCGCCAGTAGCGTTGAAGCGCGCGCTTGGGGTGCGTGAGCAGCTCCATCGCGGGGCGATAGATGCCGAATACGACTGCAAGCACGCCGCCGGAGATGCCCGGCAAAATCGCGCCCGCGCCGATGATAACACCCTGCACAATGCGCATGATACCGTTTTTGATGCGGGAATTTTTCATATTGCTGCCTTTTTATGTGCTGCGCCCACCGGAAAAGCGGCGGAACGCGACGCGGTTTAATAGCCCTTTCTGCGGTCGACGAGGTGATGCATCGGGCGGCCTGCGGCGTAATTTTCCAGATTTTCGCAGAAGAGCTGCACGTTGCGCTCGCAGGTGTAGCCGAGCGTCATGTTGCCCGCGACGTGCGGCGTGAGCAGGAGGTTCTTGGCCTTGCGCAGCGGATGATCCGCAGGCAGCGGTTCGGGCACGACGACGTCGAGCGCCGCACCGGCGAGGTGGTCGGAATCCAGCGCTGCAATGAGCGCGTCCTGATCGATGGCCGTGCCGCGGCCGACGTTGACGACATAAGCGCCCTTCGGGAGCAACGCCATGCGGTCTGCGTTCAGGATGTTCACCGTGTCGCTCACCGAGGGGAGAGACATGAAGAGAAGATCGGTCTCGGGCAGGAGCTGATCGAGCTCCGTGACGGGATGAACGGCGTCGAAGTCCGCGTTTGCGCGGCCGCTGCGGCTGACGCCGGTCAGGCTCGCGGGATGGAACGCGCGCACGCGGCGGGCAAATTCCGTGCCGATGTCGCCCGTGCCAAGGCACGTGACGCGCGCGCCGTGGAGCGAGTGGATGCCGCCCGGGAGCACGCGCCAATCGCCCTCGCGGATGATCTCGGTGTACTCCATCTGGCGGCGCAGCAGCATCAGCGAGACCATGACGGAATGCTCGGCGATCGTCGTGCCGTAAGCGCCCGAGGCGTTCGTCAGCAGGCAGTCGGGATTCTGATACAGGTCGTCGCGGCAGAAGTGGTCCACGCCCGCCCAGCAGCTCGCGTACCACTTGAGATTGCGTGCGCCCGCGATAACGCGCTGGGACGGATGGCCGTAGAGGATCGTGCAGTCGTCCACATTGCCCTCCGCCGCCCTGGACGAGGGGAAGAAGACGATGTCGTAGCCGCAGCGTGCGGCGGTGTCGCGCAGTGTTTTTTCGTACTCTGGGGTCAGAAAGTCGATGATGACACCGATTTTTTCATTCATGGTTCAATTCCTCCAAAATCATTTCTGCGACGCGCAGGCCGTCGGCCGCGGCACTCATGATGCCGCCGGCGTAGCCCGCGCCCTCGCCGCAGGGATATAGACCGCGCAGGGCGGATCGAAAACTACTGTTATCGCGCACGATGCGCACAGGCGACGAAGAGCGCGTCTCCACCGCCGTCAAAACGGCGTCGGGAGAATCGAAGCCCTTGAGCTTTTTCCCCAGCATCGGAAGGCCCTCCTCGAGCGCCTCGCACACAAAGGGCGGGAGACAGCCGTGCAGGTCGCACCAGCGGACGGAGGGAAGATAGGTCGGCACGACCTTTCCCGCTCCCGTTGACGGACGGTGGGCGAGGAAATCTTCGACCCGCTGGGCAGGGGCGGCGTAATTCCCGCCGCCAAGGCGATAGGCCGCGTCCTCCAGCTCGCGCTGGAACTGGACACCCGCGAGGGTATCGCCGGACGGGAAATCCTCCGGCGTAACGGAGACCAAAAGTCCGCCGTTGATGTTCTCTCCGTCGCGCGCAAATTCGCTCATGCCGTTTGTCACGACGCGCTTTTCCTCCGACGCGGCGGCGACGACCTCGCCGCCGGGACAGACGCAGAACGAGAACACGCCGCGCCCCTTTTCCGTGTGGCAGGAGAGCTTGTACGACGTGGGTGGGAGGCCGGGCGTGCCCGCCGCCTCTTTATATTGTGCTAAGTCCATGTCGCGCTGGCGGTGCTCGATGCGCACGCCGACGGCAAAGGGCTTGGGTTCCATCGGCACGCCGCGCTTTTGCAGCATTTCGAACGTATCGCGCGCGCTATGGCCGGGCGCGAGCACGACGTGCTTTGTGGGCAGCGTGTACTCCCCCTCGGGGGCGCTCACGCGCAGCGCCGTGACGCTGCCGCTGTTCTGCTCGATATCCACAACCTTGTGGGAAAACCTCACCTCGCCGCCACGGTCGATGATCTCGCGGCGGAGGTTTTGCAGCACCACATATAATTTGTCGGTGCCGACATGAGGCTTGGCGTCGACTAAAATATCCTCGCTCGCGCCGAAGCGGACGAACTCCTCTAAAATATAGCCGTGGCGCAGGTCCTTTGTGCCGGTGTTGAGCTTGCCGTCGGAAAATGCGCCCGCGCCGCCTTCGCCAAATTGCACGTTCGAGGTCAGATCAAGCTCGCCCGTGCGCCAGAAGTGCTCGACATCGCGCTTTCGCTGCTCGACCGCGCGCCCGCGCTCTAATAAAATGGGTCTTGCGCCGCAGCGGGCCAGCAGCAGCGCACAGAAAAGTCCCGCAGGCCCCGCGCCGATAACGACAGGGGAGACCTCCGGCGCTGAAACAGGCGCGGGCGGCGTATATTTCTTCGGCGCGTAGGGCTGCACATTCTTATTCTTGCAGCGCCGTAAAACGCCGGATTCGTTTTTGACCTCGACCGCGGCAGAGCAGACGAGCTTCACGCCCTCGCGCGCGTCGATAGAGCGGCGCAGGAGCTTGACAGAGACGAGCGCTTCCTCGCTCACGCGCAGCGCGTGCGCGCAGGCCGCGCGCAGCTTGTCTTCCTTTGCCCCCACGGGGAGCTTCAGATTGTCGATGCGAAGCATGTGCGCCGCCTCCTTTTTCTTCAGTCGCGTTTCATTTTATTATGACGGAAAGGAAAGCGCAAGGGGAATCGCGCGATTATCACAGATTCTTAAAAAAGTCATCGGGAATTTAAGAAATCGTCAAATAGCGTTCAAGAAATATACATAAATATGCCCTATGATAGCACCAACGAAAGTCAAGAGGCCGCAAACAAGGGGCTCATTCCATAGGAGGTCATCATTATGTACGAAGACGAAAACAACCTGTATCATTACAGCTATCGCAAGGGCGACGAGCAGAACCCCAACGCTCCGATCGACACGAAGAACTACGCCGAGGACCCGTGGGATAAGAATCCCGGCGGCAGCCCGAAGAAAAAGGGCGGCAGCGGTCTTTCCGGCAAGATCGTGGCGCTGGCGCTGGTGTGCGCGCTCGTCGGCGGCTTCATCGGCGCAGGCGTGAGCGGCGCAACGACCAAGGTGAACAAGACGAGCGTTCAGGTCAGCGACCGCGAGGTCGCGCAGGTGCAGACCGTCAAGGTCGACGGCAAGACGCAGATGTCGATGTCGGAGGTCTATGCCTCTAACGTCAACAGCGTCGTTTCGATCAACGTTTCCGCCACGACCAACTACTTCGGCCAGACCGTGGAGACCGCGGCGAGCGGCACGGGCTTTTTCATCACGCAGGACGGCTACATCCTCACGAACCACCACGTCATCTCCGGTGCGAGCAGCGTGAAGGTAACGCTTTACAACGGTGAGACCTATGACGCCAAGGTCATCGGCAGCGATGAGGACTACGACATCGCCGTTCTCAAGATCGACGTGACGGGCGCAACGCCCGTGGTGCTGGGCGATTCGAGCAAGGTCGCCATCGGCGAATCCGTCGCCGCCGTGGGCAATCCCCTCGGTGAGCTGACGTTCTCGATGAGCGAGGGCATCGTTTCCTGCGTCAACCGCGCCATCAATGTTGACGGCACGCCGTTCAACATGATCCAGGTCGACTGCTCCATCAACCCCGGCAACTCCGGCGGCCCGCTCTTCAACAGCTACGGTGAGGTCATCGGCATCGTGTCCGCCAAGTATTCGAGCTACTCGAACACCACCGTTGAGGGCATCGGCTTCGCCATCCCCATCAACGATGTGCTCTCCCTCGTTGAGGACATCATGACAAACGGCTATGTGACGAGCAAGGCCTACATGGGCATCACGCCGCAGAACATGACCGCGCAGATGGCGCAGCAGTACCGTTACGACGTGACCGAGGGCGTGTTCGTCTGCTCCGTTGACCCGGACAGCGCCGCCGACAAGGCGGGGCTCAAGCTCGGCGACGTCATCACGAAGATGGACGACAAAACGATCTCCTCCTATGAAGACCTCGTCGCCGCTAAAAAGAGCTACAGCGCGGGCGACACCGTGACGCTGACCGTGTACCGCGGCGGCGAAACGATCGAAGTCTCCCTCACCTTCGACGCTGTTCCCGAATCGGCGGAAACGAACAATTCCGACCAGAGCACCGACAACAGCTATAATAACGGCAACGGGTATTACAGCGACGGCAGCAATGGGTCTTATTCCAATCCTTGGGATTTCTTCAATAATTTCTTCGGATATAATGGCTGATGCCATCTGAAAAGGAGCCTCGAAAGAGGCTCCTTTTTTTATTGCCGCGCGCAAGCGCGGCTTTTTTCGCGCCCAAAGGGCGCGGGGAGTTTATGCAGCCCGAAAGGGCTGCTCCTTTTTTGCGCCCATAGGGCGCAGGGGATTCAATCGCAGCGCGGCAGCGCGGCATCCTTTTTCCCGCGCTAGCGCGGGAGGGGGAGCGGCGTGCGCGCCGCGGCACCAAAGGGGGCATTCTCTTTTCGAAGAGAATGCCCCCTTTGAATCCCCCAGAGAAAGACGAGGGGCGTCCCCCCTCGACCCCCGACATTGCCGGTCTGGGGCTTGAAGAACTGCTCAGCCTGCGGAATCGGGTGCGGTGTACATGGCTTCGCCATGAATCCCTGCGATTCGTGACAACTCTCAACCGCGCCTTACTATCGTGAGGCGCGAGTGACGTTTGTCCGGCGGCAGACTGCTTACCGAATGCGGCATTGCTGCGCTCGCCGCATTGATGAGTACTCCGGTAGGCGGAAATTAGTCTGTACTACTACGAGACAGGCAGAGCGGCAGCGGATAGTAGAAGCAGAGGCAAGTCGTCTTGCAGCTCTAAACGCGGCAACGCCGCGCGCAGGCATTCCCACTCCGGAGGCATAAAGGTTATTCAAACCTGAGACTGCCAATCAAAAGCCTTTCTCTTGGGGTTCCAAAGGGGCCATTCTCTTTCGCGAAAGAGAATGGCCCCTTTGTTTCGTTCCCCTATGCAGGGGAAACCATCAGCTCCCGCGTAGCGGGAACTTATTTACTTCTCCTGAGAACTTCACAAACGAGTTTGTAAACCCTCTCCGTCGAGGCGACGTTCAGCCGCTCGTTCACGGAGTGCACATCGTGCAGCTCCGGTCCCATGGACAGCGCGTCGAGGCCGGGGATCTTTTCGATGAAGAGTCCGCACTCAAGGCCGCCGTGGGTGGCTTCGATCTTCCCGTCGTGGCCGGTGAGGTCGCGGTAGACCGCTTCGATCTCCTTGCGGAGGGCAGAATCGCGGTCGTACTGCCAGCCGGGATAGTTGCTGCGCTCGCCCACGGTGCCGCCGCCGAATTCGGCGATGGCCTTCACGCGCTGAATGAGCATATCCTTCTGCGAGGCAATGCAGGAGCGGACGGAGAAGGAGCACTTCACGCCGTGCTCGTCCGTGCGCATCACGCCGAGGTTGAGAGAAGTCTGCACAAGACCGGGGAAGTCGGCGCTCATCTCCTGCACGCCCTGCGGCAGGGCAAGGAGCACATGCAGCAGTCTCGACGTATCCGCTGCGGAGAATGCGATCGGAACGTCAGCCTTTTCGCACACGAGGGAAATGCCGCCGTCGGTGACGGCGTACTCATTTTTGAGCGTTGCGTCGAATTCCTTGATGAACGCCTCGAACGCGGGCGCATCAGCCGCGGAGAGCGCGACGAGCGCGTCGTTTCTCAGGCAGATGACGTTGTCGAACTGTCCGCCCGTGAGATCACTCACGCGCAGCGACGGGCAGCGCTCCATCGCGCTATACAGCGTGCGCGCCATCAGGCAGTTGGCGTTGCCGCGGCCCTGATTGATGTTCATGCCGGAGTGGCCGCCCTTGAGACCCGAGATCGTCACGCGGTAGCCGGTCATATCCGCCGCGCGCTCCTGCTTGAGTTCAAGCGTGCAGTCAAGGCGCACGCCGCCCGCGCAGGACACGGTGAAAACGCCCTCTTCCTCAGAGTCGAGGTTCAAAAGCTTTTTGCCCTTCAAGTCCGAGCAGTCCAGCGCGAACGCGCCGTCCATGCCGACCTCCTCGTCGACGGTGAAGACCGCCTCGATGGGGGGATGGGGGAGCGTTTCGTCGGATAAAATCGCGAGGATCATCGCAACGGCGATGCCGTTGTCGCCGCCAAGCGACGTCTTGTCCGCCCAGACCCATTCGCCGTCGGTCATGACGTCGAGCCCGTCGCGCGTCATGTCCTTGGTGCAGTCCTCGGTCTTGGCGCAGACCATGTCGATATGGCCTTGCAAGATAATGGGTGCGGCGTTTTCATAGCCGCAAGAGCCGTTCTTCCAGATAATGACGTTGTTGCACGCCTCCTGACGGTATTTAAGGCCCAATTCCTTCGCAAAGCCGACGCACAGGTCGCTGATTTTCTTCGTATTTCCGCTGCCGTGGGGAACGGAGCAGAGCTTTTCAAAATAGTAGAATACCTTTTCCGGCTGGAGATTTGATAAGACCGCCATAATATCCTCCCGAATTTTCTTAGTTGATCTGCTTGCGGCGGCTCAGGTTCATCGTGCCGTCCTGCATGTCCTGAATGCTGTCGAGGCTCTTGCCCGTGCCCTCGGCCACGCACTGGATGGCGTTCTCAGCCACCATGGCGTGGATGCCGGTGCGGGCGGTGACGAGCTTATCAAAGCCGCGGACTAAGCTGCCGCCGCCGGTCATGACGATGCCGTTGTTCGAGATATCGGCCACGAGCTCGGGCGGGGTCTTTTCAAGCACGAGGTGGACCTCCTCCATGATGCGCTCGACGGGCTCTTCAAAGGCCTCGAGCATTTCCGCAGACGAGACGGAGATGAGCTCGGGAAGGCCCGTGATAAGGCTTCTGCCCTTGACCTCCATCGTCATTTCCTCTTCCGGCGGGAAGACGCAGCCGATCTGCATCTTCATCTGCTCGGCCGTGCGCTCGCCGACGAGCAGGTTGTGCTTGCGGCGCATATACTTGACGACGGCCTCGTTGAACTGGTCGCCCGCGATCTTGATAGAGGACGACTCGACGACGCCGGAGAGCGAAATGACCGCGATATCGGACGTACCGCCGCCGATGTCGATGATCATGTGGCCCTCGGGCTGGGTGATGTCGATGCCCGCACCGATGGCGGCGGCGACAGGCTCTTCAATGAGGTAGACGCGGCGCGCGCCGGCCTGAATGCCCGCGTCGATGACCGCGCGCTCCTCGACCTCGGTGATGCCGGAGGGGACGCAGATGATAATGCGCGGCTTGAAGAGCTGGAAGCCCATGACCTTGTGCAGAAATTCCTTGATCATGCGCTCGGTGACCTCGTAGTCGGAGATCACGCCCTCGCGCAGGGGACGGATGGCGATGATGTTGCCCGGCGTGCGGCCCAGCATGGCCTGCGCGTCCGCGCCGACCTTTAAGAGCTTGCCGGTGTTCTTGTCGAGCGCCACGACCGAGGGCTCGTTGAGCACGATGCCTTTATCCTTAATGTAGATCAGCACCGACGCGGTGCCCAGATCCATGCCGATGTCTTTGGTAAAAGAAAACATAGCGTGTTACCTCTTATTTTTCTGAAAACTAAAATGAGCGATGCTCATACTTTCCCATGATGTTTTTATTATAACGGCTCGAAATAGAGTTTGCAATAGCATTGTGCGCGATTTTCCGCACGGTATCAGGGGAAAATAAGGAAAAACAGGACCTCGCGTCGCCTCTTTTTTGAAGACTTCAGTCTTCGTCCGCCGCGGCGAGGGTGGCGCAGATGACTTTTTCCGCGCCAGCTTCCCGTAAAACTCTCGCGGCTTCGCGGAGCGTGGCGCCGGTGGTGAGGATATCGTCGATGAGCAGAATGCGCTGACCCTTGATCTTGTCCTCATTGACGGCAACGTATGCGCCGACGACGTTTTTCTGCCGCTCCTCACGGGACGAAAGCGACGACTGCGCGACGTTGTCCTTCGTCTTTTGCAGCAGCGTTTCCGGCGCGACGCTCCAGTGGCGGCAGGTCTCGCGCGCGAGCAGATACGACTGGTCGTAGCCACGCTCTTGTTTGCGCTTTTTCGACACGGGGACATAGGTCACAATGTCGAATTCTCCGCCGAAGTGCTCGGCGGCGGCCTGCGCTAAAACATCGCCCAAGCCCGTGCAGCGGCTCTGACTGCCGTGGAACTTATAGTTCAGCAGCGCCTCGCGCACGATGCCCTCGTACTTGAGCGGGGCAAGGCACGCGCCGATCTCCGCTCTCTCATGGAGCGGCGTTTTGCAGTAGGGGAGCGCCTTTTCGCAGTCGGGGCACACGCCGTGAACGCCGGGTTTTCCACAGAAGGCACAGCGCGGTGGAAAAAGTAAGGATGCGAGCGATTCCAAAAAGCTCATTTTTCCTCCCCACCTTTCCTGAGCCGCCACTTAAGCCCGCTGTAGCGGCGGCTGCGGCGGTCGTTCTCTGCCATTTTGTTGACGGCGCTGTCGTCGCCGACGATGACGAGCAGCTCTCGCGCGCGGGTGATGGCGGTATAGAGCACGCCGCGCACCATCAGCGACGGCGCACACGGCGCGCCGACGAACACAACGCCGCGGTATTCGCTGCCCTGCGCCTTATGTACGGTCATGGCGTAGGCCATGTCGAGCTCTGCGAGCATGTCGGACGTGTAGGTCGCGGTGCGGTCGTCGAAGACGATCTCTAAAAGCTCGCCGCTCGGGTCGATCTTTGCGATCTTACCGACATCGCCGTTGAAGATGCCCGTGCCGGCGGTGCCGTCCTCCTTCTGCCAGACGACGTCGTAGTCGTTGCGCGTCTGCATGACGCGGTCACCCTCGCGGAAGACGAGTTCGCCGAAGCGGCGCTCCTGTTTGCCGGGCTTCGGCGGGTTCAGCGCGGCTTGCAGGGCAAAGTTCAGCGACCGCGTCCCCGCGTCGCCGCGGCGGGTTGGGGTGAGCACCTGCAATTCGTCCGCGGGGATGCCCATCTTGTCGGGCAGTCTCGTTTTGCACAGCTCGACCACGGTTTCGACGAGCCGCACGCTGTCGCGGCGGGGGAGAAAGAAAAAGTCGTTCGCCGCCGCGTTTTTGAGCTTGGGCGGCATGCCAGTGTTGACGAGGTGCGCGTTGCGCACGATCATCGACTGCTCGGCCTGACGGAAAATGTCGCGCAGGGCGACAGTCGCGATGCGCCCGCTGCGGATGAGGTCGGAAAATACGTTCCCCGCGCCGACGCTCGGCAGCTGGTCGGGGTCGCCGACGAGCACAAGGCGGCAGCCCGGGCGCAGCGCCGCGAGCAGCGCGCGCATGAGAGACAGGTCGACCATCGAGGTCTCGTCCACAATGAGCGCATCGGCCTCGAGCGGTTCCTTTTCGCCTTTGGTGAACGTCACCTCGCCAGTCTGGTCGTTGAAGGTCATGCCGAGCATGCGGTGGATGGTCTGCGCGTCGCGGTCGCAGAGCTCGCCCATGCGCTTGGCGGCGCGGCCCGTGGGGGCGGCGAGCAGAACGTTCAATCCCATGCGCTCGAAGAGCGCGACGATGGCGCGCACGCTCGTCGTCTTGCCCGTGCCGGGGCCGCCGGTCAACAGCAGCAATTCTTCCTTTGCCGCGAGCTCGACAGCCTGACGCTGGAGCGGCGCGTACTGCACGCCCTGCTCGCGCTCGATTTCTTTGATGACGCGCTCGACGCCGCGCAGGGCGTCGGGCTTGTCCGCGAGCATCGCCTCAATGCGCGTGACAACGTAGGTCTCATCCTCCCACGACTGCCGCAAATAGCAGGCTGTCACGTTCGCGACACCCTCCTGCACGATGCGGTGGATGGCGATGAGATCGTCGAGGCTTTTTTCCACCGCGTCGACATCGCAGTCCAAAAGCTGGGCCGTCGCGGCGAGGAGCTTTTCGCGCGGGAGGAAGACGTGTCCGCCCGCGTCGCGGTTGTGGGAGAGCTCGAAGAGAAGCCCCGCCTCGGTGCGGAGCGACGCGTCGCCGCCAAAGCCCATGGAGAGCGCGATCTCGTCGCAGACGGAAAAATCCACGCCGAACGCGCTGTCGGACAGTAAGTACGGGTTGCGCTCGAGCGCGGCCATGGCGTTTGCGCCGAAGCGGCGGTAGAGCGGCACGCTGAGCGCGGCGGGCAGATCGTAATGCGCCAGAAATTCCATCACGCGGCGAAGGCCCATCTGCTCGTTGAACGCGGCGGAGATCTCCTGCGCGCGGCGAGCGGTCATGCCCTTGATGGCCGTGAGCTTTTCCGGCTCGGATTCGAGCACCTGCAGCGTCCCGATGCCAAATCTGGCGACGAGCTTTTCCGCCGTCGCGGGGCCGACGCCGCGCACGACGCCGGAAGCGAGGTAGTTTAAAATCTCCGTCTCGTTCGACGGCAGGTACCGCTCGACCTCGCTCGCGGAAAACTGCTCGCCGTACTGCGGGTGGGAGGAAAACGAGCCGGTCGCCGTCAGGTTTTCGCCCGGCGCCGCGCAGGGGACGCAGCCGACGAGCGTTAAAAGCTCGCCGTCGTCCGTCACAAGGCGCAGCACGGCATAGCCGTTTTCCTCATTCTGGAAAACGACGGACAGGACCGTGCCCATGATGGTCGTTTCTTCTCCCATAACTGTCTCCTAAGTGAAAAAATCGGTCAGTTCTTCCCTTTGGCAGAGGTAGACCTCGTATTCGCTGCGGCACAAGAGCTCCGCCACGCGGCGCGGCTCGTCGGCAAGGCCGCAGTCCACGATGACGACGCGCGAAAAGCCGCCCTCTTCATAGCGCGACCTCAGCAGCGCGCGCACCGTGTATTCGAGCGTCTTTGCCTCGCCGCACGTCTCGATGACCGCCGTGGCGGGGATGGTGCCGCGCCGCCGCGGGTGCACGATGGCCGAAACGAGCAGAAAGATCACCGCCGTTAAGCCGATGGCAGCGAGCGCCGCGACAACGCCGTCCTGTAAAAGCCGCATATCATCACCTCGCGCCATTCTACGGCGCGGACGGGCGATGGGTGAATCTTAACGCAGCATTTTCCTGAGATACTGGCCCGTATAGGACTGCTCGCACGCGGCAACCTCCTCGGGCGTGCCGCAGGTGACGAGCGTTCCGCCGCCGCTGCCGCCCTCGGGGCCGAGGTCGAGCAGATAATCCGCGCACTTGATGACGTCCAGATTGTGCTCGATGACGAGCACGGTGTTGCCCGCGTCGACAAGGCGCTGCAAAACCTCAAGGAGCTTTTTCACATCGTCCGTGTGGAGACCCGTGGTCGGCTCGTCGAGGATATAGATGGTGCGCCCCGTGGAGCGCTTAGAAAGCTCGGTCGCGAGCTTGACGCGCTGGGCTTCGCCGCCGGAGAGCGTCGTAGACGACTGGCCGAGACGGATATAGCCGAGGCCGACCTCGCTGAGCGTGCGGAGCTTCGCTTCGAGCTTCGGGAGGTCGCGGAAGAATTCGAGCGCTTCCTCCACGGTCATTTCCAGCACGTCCGCGATGCTCTTGCCCTTGTAGTGGACCTCGAGCGTTTCGCGGTTGTAGCGCTTGCCCTTGCAGACCTCGCAGGGCACGTAGATATCGGGCAGGAAGTGCATCTCGATCTTGAGCTGACCGTCGCCCGAGCAGGCCTCGCACCGGCCGCCGCGGACATTGAAGCTGAAGCGGCCCGCGGCATAGCCGCGCGCCTTCGCGTCCGGCGTCGAGGCGAAGAGGTCGCGGATGTCGTTAAATAAATTCGTATACGTTGCGGGGTTGGAGCGCGGCGTGCGGCCGATGGGGCTCTGGTCGATGCAGATGACCTTGTCGAGGAATTCCTCGCCCTCGATAGCCTTACAGCGGCCGGGGTGGACCTTCATGCGGTTTAAGTCCGCGCCGAGCTTTTTATAGATGATCTCGTTGACGAGCGACGATTTGCCGCTGCCGGACACGCCCGTGACGCACGTGAACGTGCCGAGCGGGATCGAGACGTCGAGGTTTTTGAGGTTATTTTCCTGCGCGCCGCGCACGGTGAGGAAATTGCCGTTGCCTTTCCGGCGCTCTTTCGGCACTTCGATCTTTTTCTTTCCGCTCAAATACTGGCCGGTCAGGGAATTCGGGTTTGCCATGACCTCTGCCGGCGTGCCGCAGGCCACGACCTGGCCGCCGTGCGCGCCCGCGCCGGGGCCAATGTCGATGAGGTAGTCCGCCGCGCGCATCGTGTCCTCGTCGTGCTCGACGACGATGAGCGTGTTGCCGAGGTCGCGCAAACGTTTCAAGGTGGCGAGCAGCTTGTCGTTGTCGCGCTGGTGCAGGCCGATGGACGGCTCGTCGAGGATATAGAGGACGCCCATCAGGCTCGAGCCGATCTGCGTCGCGAGACGGATGCGCTGCGCCTCGCCGCCGGAGAGCGTCGCGCTCGCGCGCGAGAGCGTCAGGTATTCGAGTCCTACCGAGCGCAGGAAGCCGAGGCGGTTTTTGATCTCCTTCAAAATGCGCTCGCCGATGCGCATTTGCTGCTCGGTCAGCGTCAGCTTATCCACAAAGTCGAGCGCGTCGACGACGGATTTTTCGCAGTAGTCGCTGATGCTAAGGTTCCCGACCGTGACCGCGAGAGATTCGCGGCGGAGCCGCTTGCCGCCGCAGGCGGGGCAGGGACACTCGCTCATGCAGGACTCTAATTCCTCGCGCACACCGTCGCTCTGCGTCTCCTTGTAGCGGCGCTCCAGGTTGGGGATGATACCCTCGAATGCCTGATACAAAACGCCCTTGCCGCGCGGCTGGTCGTACTGGAGCTCCAGCTTTTCGCCCTTTGTGCCGTAGAGAATGACGTCCATGACCTCTTTCGAGAGTTTTTCCACAGGATCACGGAGCGAGAAGTGGTACTTTTTCGACAACGCTTCAAAGTACATGCGCGAGATGCCGTCGCCGCGCACGTTGTTCCAGCCCGAGGCGCAGATCGCGCCGTCGAGCAGGGAAACGCTCTTATTCGGGATGACGAGCTCGGGGTCGACCTTGAGCTGCGTGCCGAGGCCCGTGCACGTCGGGCACGCGCCGAACGGATTGTTGAACGAGAACATGCGCGGCGTCAGCTCCTCGATGGAGATTCCGCAGTCCTCGCACGCGTAATTCTGCGAGAAGAGGATATCGCGGTCGTCGGGCAGGATATTTGCAAGAATGAGGCCGCCCGAGAGCGCCGCCGCGGTCTCGCAGGAGTCCGTCAGGCGGTGAACGACGTCGGGGCGGAGGATGAGGCGGTCGACGACGACCTCGATGTTGTGCTTTTTGTTCTTCTCGAGGGAAATTTCCTCGCTGAGGTCGTACATGTTCCCGTCAGCGCGGACGCGGACATAGCCGGACTTGCGCGCGTCCTCAAAAATCTTGACGTGCTCGCCCTTTTTGCCGCGGATGACCGGCGCCATGATCTGCACGCGCGTCCCCTCGCCCAGCGCCATGAGCTGGTCGATGATCTGGTCGATGGACTGCTGGCGGATCTCCTTGCCGCAGTTCGGACAGTGCGGCGTGCCGACGCGCGCCCAGAGCAGGCGCAGATAGTCGTACACCTCCGTCACCGTGCCGACGGTGGAGCGGGGGTTCTGCGAGGTGGTCTTCTGGTCGATGGAGATGGCGGGGGAGAGACCCTCGATGTAGTCGACGTCGGGCTTTTCCTTCTGCCCGAGGAACATACGGGCATAGGACGACAGGCTCTCCACATAGCGGCGCTGGCCCTCGGCATAGATGGTGTCGAACGCGAGCGACGACTTGCCGCTGCCCGAAAGCCCCGTGATGACGGTCAGCGCGTCGCGGGGGATCTCAACGTCGATGTTCTTGAGATTATTTTCTCTTGCGCCTTTGACAAAAATCTTACTTGGCATGAATCGATAACTCCTGTTGCTCATTTTGCAGCTGCAAAATGAGCGTACTCTTCTGAATTTTTTATGTCAACCTCATTCAACAATGATATCCGCAAATTTTGCGCGCACGAGCGCGGCGAGGTCGTGGGGCGCAAGCTCGACCTGATAGCCGATCTTGCCCGCCGAGACGATCATCGCTGCAAGGTTTTCTGCCGAACTGTGGAACACCGTGGGGAAGAGCTTCTTCATTCCCACGGGCGAGCAGCCGCCGTGGACATAGCCCGTGAGCGGCAGCAGCTCTTTCTGGTGGATCATTTCGATGGACTTTTCGCCCACGGCCTTCGCGGCCTTTTTGAGGTCAAGATTCTCCGCGACCGGCACGTCGAAGACGTAATACTGCTTGCTTGCGCCGCGCGCGACAAGGGTCTTGAAGACGATGGCGGGGTCAAAACCCATGGACTTCGCCACCGTGACGCCGTCGACCGCGACGCCCTCTTCATGGGGATAGGTGTGCGCGGTGTAGGCGATCTTCTTCTGCTCCAAAACGCGCATGACGTTGGTTTTTTCTTCTTTATTCTTTGCCATTTTGGGTTTCTCCTGTAATTAGTTCCCATCTACCTTTGGATACATCTTGTTGATCTAATATTATCTGACGCATATTGATAGGCTTATGCGCTGTGCCATCTCTTTTTGGCGTTGCAAGCCACGTTTCATGCTCTTCTTTGATTGCAGCCGCAACTTCTTTTGCCTCCATTATGTAATAATCCGGCTGTTTCTCTATCCCATTCAAATTGACAAACACGTAAAAGTCCGCTTTGGGATTTTCGTCTTTGCTGCTCAGCAGCCATTTCAACTTCTTTTCGTACTGCGTCGTCTTAACCTGAATAGAATGAGCCTTTCCTTTTTTATCGACCGCTAAAATATCAAATGCATCCGTTCCCGACATTGTCAGCGCCGCAACTACACCGCGCCGTGAAAGTTCAGCCGCGACAAAATATTCTCCGGCACTTCCCGTCAAAACATTAGTCTTATTCTTTCTCTCTTTTTTCATTTTCTTCACCTCACCGCAGAATGTACACGCAGGCTAAAATGCAGGCAAGGCCTAAGAAAACGCCCGCGCTGATGGGCTCGCCGAAGACGAGGGTGCCGACGAGCGTGCCGACGACCGGCTCGATGCTCGCCATGATGCTGGCCTTGCCGCTCTCGACGTTGGCGAGGCCCTTGGTGTAGAGGATGTAGGGTGCGACGGTGGAAAGAAGCACCAGCCCCGCAGCGAGGAGGGCGTTTTGCGGCACGCTTAGAACCGTCATAAGGTTGCCCCAGTCGGCGACGAACAGCGCGCCGAGCGCGGCGAACACGAACGTCCAGAACACGACGGCGAGCGGGCTGTAATGCCGCAGGCCGAAGGGCGCGAAGATCGAATAGAGCGCGTAGAAAAATGCCGCACCGAGGCCGAACAAGAGTCCCTTTGTCGTCAGCGACAGCCCGCCCGTGAAAACGCCCGTCACGAGCGCACAGCCGAGCAGCGCCAGTGCAAGGGCGAGGAGCTTTTTGCCCGTGATCTTCTCTTTGAAGACGAGCGCGCTCATCAGCACGACCATCGCGGGCGCGGTGTAGAGCAAAATCGCGCTGACCGAGAGCGAGCAAAGCTTCTGCGCGTTGAAGTAGCAGAGCGTGAAGAGCACGACGCTGATGATGCCCGTCGCAATAAAGATCGGCAGGTGCTTTACCTTCATTTTGAAGACGCTGCGGTCGGTGCAGAGGAAGAAGAACGCGAGCACCGTAAGACCGCCCAGGTTGCGGATGACGACAAGGTTTTCCGGCGCGATGCCGGCATTGAGCAGCGGGCGGTTGAATAGGCCGATGCAGCCCCAGCAGGCTGCGGCCGCTAAAATGCAGGCGTAGGAAGCGTATTTTTTCACAGGTTTTGTCTCTTTCTTGCTATTTCGTGTTCTCTTTGCGCAGCTCGATGATGCGGTCGCGCAGGATGGCGGCGTACTCGAATTCGAGCATACGGCTCGCCTCCTGCATCTGCTTTTCGAGCTTTCTGATCTCTTCGTCCCGCTCGCGCTCGGAGAGCTTGCGCTTGCCGCGGCGGCGGGCGGATTCCTCGTCCTTCTTGGAAATTTCGATGATCTCGCGCACGTCCTTTCGGATGGTCTGCGGAATGATGCCGTGCGCCTTGTTGTAGTCGTCCTGAATTTGGCGGCGGCGCTCGGTCTCATCCATCGCGCGGCGCATCGAGGGGGTGATGGTGTCGGCATAGAGCACGACGAGGCCGTCGGCGTTTCGCGCGGCACGGCCGATGGTCTGGATGAGGCTCGTTTCGCTGCGAAGGAAGCCCTCTTTATCCGCGTCCAAAATCGCGACCATCGAGACCTCGGGGATGTCAAGGCCCTCGCGCAGGAGGTTGATGCCGACGAGCACGTCGAACTCGCCGAGGCGCAGGCCGCGGATGAGCTCCATGCGCTCGATGGTCTCGACGTCCGCGTGCATGTAGCGCACGCGGATGCCGACGCCGGTTAAATACTGCGTCAGGTCCTCGGCCATCTTTTTCGTCAGCGTGGTGACGAGCACGCGCTCATTGCGCGCCGCGCGGGCGTTGATCTCGCCGACGAGGTCGTCGATCTGGTTTTCGACAGGGCGCACCTCGACCTTGGGATCGAGAAGACCCGTCGGGCGGATGACCTGCTCGACGATCTGGCCCGCGCGGTCTTTTTCATAGTCGCCGGGCGTGGCCGAAACGTAGATGCGCTGGTAGACGCGCTGCTCAAATTCGTCGAATTTGAGCGGGCGGTTGTCAAACGCGCAGGGCAGGCGGAAGCCGTATTCGACAAGGCTCTCTTTGCGCGCGCGGTCGCCGTTGTACATCGCGCGCACCTGCGGCAGCGTGACGTGCGATTCATCCACAAAAAGCAGGAAATCCTTGGGGAAGTAGTCGATGAGCGTCAGTGGCGGCGAGCCGACGGGCCGCCCGCTGATAACGCGGGAGTAGTTCTCGATGCCCGTGCAGTAGCCCAGCTCGCGCAGCATCTCGATATCATAGCGCGTGCGCTGGCGGATGCGCTGGGCCTCGACGGCCTTGCCCTCGGCCAAAAACTGTGCCTCGCGCTCGTCGAGCTCCTTGTCGATCTCGACGATGGCGCGCTCCAATTTGTCCTTCGTTGTGACATAGTGCGACGCGGGGTAGATGGCGATGTGCTGGAGCGTGCGCGTCACCTGACCGTTGACGGGGTTGAATTCGCTGATCCGGTCAATCTCGTCGCCGAAGAACTCGACGCGCACGGCCTTGTCGCGGTAGTACGCAGGGTAGAGCTCCACCGTATCGCCGCGCACGCGGAAGCGGTTGCGCTCAAAGGCGACGTCGTTGCGCTCGTAGCGAATTTCGATGAGCCGCTTTAAGAGGAAGTCGCGTTCCATCGTCATGCCCGGGCGGAGCGAGATCATCAGCTTTTCAAAGTCCTCCGGCTCGCCGAGGCCGTAAATGCACGAGACGGACGAGACGACGATCACGTCGCGCCGCTCGAGCAGCGCGCAGGTGGCCGAAAGCCGCAGGCGGTCGATCTCCTCGTTTGTCGAGGCGTCCTTGGCGATATAGGTGTCGGTGTGGGGGATATAGGCCTCAGGCTGGTAATAGTCGTAGTACGAAACGAAGTATTCCACCGCGTTTTCGGGAAAAAACTCTTTGAACTCCGCGCACAGCTGCGCGGCGAGGGTCTTGTTGTGCGCCAGCACGAGCGTCGGCCGCTGGACCTTTTCGATGACGCTCGCCATCGTGAACGTCTTGCCCGAGCCCGTGACGCCGAGCAAGACCTGCTCGTCGAGGCCCATCTTCACGCCCTGCGCCAGCTTTTCGATGGCCTCAGGCTGGTCGCCCGTGGGCTTGAAGGGCGCGTGCAGCTTAAATTCCATATCCGTTTCCCTTTCTTTCGGGCAGAAGTCCGTTGTGCCGCAGGGAGACAAAGTCGTCATCCGCGACGATGATGTGGTCGGCGAGCTCGACGCCCACGGTGCGCAGCGCGTCGAAGACTGAGAGCGTTGTCGCATTATCTGCGGGGGAGGGGAGCGCCACGCCGCTCGGGTGGTTGTGGGAAAGAAGCACGCTGCTCGCGCCGCACTTGAGCGCGTTTTCCACAATTTTGCGCATATTGAGCTGGACGCTGTCCGTGTCGCCCTCGGCGACCAAATGGCAAGCGAGGAGGCGGCCCTTGGCGTCAAGGCACGCCTCGTAGAGCTTTTCCTCTCGCTCGCCGAAAAAGAGGTCTAAAAAGTACGCGCCCGCCTGCTCGGTATCGCTGAGGATCGTCTCGTGCGCGCCGGAGGACGCGTGGATGCGGCGCATCATCGGGAACATGAGCGAGATGAGCGTCGAGGCGTTCTCGCCGATGCCCTCGACCTCCTCAAGCGCCGCGCGATCGGCGGCAAACACCGCGTCGAGCGAGCCGAATTTTTCCATCAGCCGGTGCGCGATAGGGTTCGTATCCTGCCGCGGCACGGCGTAGTAAAGGAGAAGCTCGAGCACCTCGTGGTCGGCGAACGCATCAAGCCCGTGGGCGCGGAACTGCTCTTTTTTGCGCGAGCGATGTCCTTCGTGTACCGGCATGTGTGCTCTCCTTTCCGGGGCGTTTTTGCCGCAAAACGCGGCAGTCTTCTCCTATTTTTGTCTTAATATTGTATTTTATCACGGAGAGAAAAATCGTACAAGTGTTTTTTGAATTTTATCTCCCGGCGGGAGATGCGCGCTAAACGGGGGATACTCTCTTTCTCGAAAGAGAGTATCCCCC
>ENA-UOIY01000426-UOIY01000426.1-human-gut-metagenome-genome-assembly--contig:-P114-NODE-426-length-70517-cov-10.652054_pt1 | contig 70517 bp, 60 predicted proteins | sample MGYA00242335_ERZ723882 | MGnify/ENA metagenome assembly ERZ723882 | reverse complement strand
CATATCTAAAGAGTCCGAGGGACCGGCTCCGGACACACTCGATGAAACACTACCCTCTTTCGTCAAGACATTCCGATGGATAGTCCCGAGAAAGAGCATCCTCTCTTTTAAGTGTCTCAAAAAACGTCTTTATACCGCACCACGCGTTATTAGAAACATAGTCCGTCAGTTTTACTTCTTTACACTCTCTATTAGAAAAATAAGGCATCTTCTATTTACAAATAAGGATAAGCCTAAAGCCAATACCAGATGCTCTACAGCCAGAATCATATGATGGATTACTAGTTGAATTGTGGTATGTGTAATACCATTCCGTATACGCACCATTAACATAATAGTCCGTAGGAGAATAAGATGACTTCTCAATGCATTCAACTTTAGATCCATAGCTTCCTCCGTAAAATTGTGGGTACTTGCCACCATACATGGTTGTCGTAAACTCAGCAACATTCCCACTCATATCATAAATACCCAATTCATTTGGAGCCTTAGTTTTAACAATCTGTTTTGCCGTTGAATTAGCAGCATACCAAGCAACGTCGCCGGGTGTATTGCTTCCCGCATAGGTATAATTCTGAGTTTGAGAACCTCCTTTTGCGGCATATAACCATTGAGAAGATGTCGGTAATGCAAATGACAACATTGTTGCGTTATTTAGCTTTTCAATCCATGTTTGAATGGAAGAATATGAGATCTTATCAATCGGTGTTTGTACGGTTGAAGACGTTCCATTAACAGAGTCATAAAGCGCTGTGGTCACCTCAGTCTCACCAATCATAAAGAACCCACTTGATAATCCAGAGACAGGTATCATCTTAAACTCTATTCCCTTTGCTTTTACATATAATCCACTTCGCCAATTATTATGAGATGATTCCGAAGGTATAGCCATATAACCACTATCACCAACCTTTAAAACATCAGGAGTACATGTTCTCGTGAAAGCAAAGTCAGCCCCCACCAAGCCAAGCCTCCTTTCCGTGTCGGCAAAAGCGCCGTAAATATATGGAGTAGTACCATCAGATGAAACAGTTGCGTTCAGCATTGCATTAGAAGTAGAGAATGTATTTAGCGCAGGCGAATAAGTTGTGTATACCGAAATCCCTGTTAAATAGATCTTAGCACTTGCTTTCCCATTGAAACGAATACGCCCTGTCTTAGGCGTCATAGAAGCAGCCACAGTCAAGGTCGTGCCATTGTACTCATATGTACCGTTTGTCGTTTCGTAGATTTCAGTATTCTCATTGAGAGAAACCAACGATGAGCTCTGGAACGTAGCATTGACAAAATGCCGCACTTCACACTTAAGATTGGTACCATTGGCAAGATCTCCGTCGTAGCTGACATTCCAGCCGCCGGAGGTGGAATATGATGCCTCTCCAGGCACTTTGGTGGTGCCGTTATAGAAGATGATATAGATCTTGTCACCGTCTTTCCAGTTGGATGAAGTTCCCTTTGAGGCTGCGCCCTTGACCTCATTGTCAAAGCCTAACACGCCACCTTGTAGCACCATCTGGCAGGTTTTCACTGTCGATTCAATTACAGATTCCTCCTGACCTGGTTGTTCCATCTTCTCTGCACAAGAAGCCAAACTGAGGGCAAGAGGTGCCATAATGGGCCAGAAGATTGATTTGAATGCCTTTTTCATATCTGTGTACTTTTTAATTTCCCCAATTGTAATCTGATGAATATCCGTCAAATGATATGCTGCCGGAGCTGCTGGTTACGGTATCCCAGTTCTTGTCTCCGGTAAAGCCGGTAATTGTAACTGTGAGATTAGTGCTCTGGGCATTGGAATCCCAGTTCTTGTCCGTCCCGTATCCGGTAACGGTGATGGTGACAGATGCGCTTGCTTCGATATCCCAATTCTTGTCGTCTCCATAGCCGACAATGATAAAGTTCGCACCGTCAGCCGTCTGCAAGATGGGCATCGCAATCGAGTAGGTTCCCTCCTGGAGGTCGGTCAGTTTTATTGTGATAGTTCCCTCTCGGACCTCTTTTGTCGTGTTCTCCGAGGCTGTCACATTGAATACGCCGTTTCCTTTCTCATTGACAGTAAACCATGACGCCGAGCGGGTGATGGAATATTGACCATCCGTGGAGATTGTGACATCCTCAGATGTGCCTCCCACGGCAAAGAAGGAAAGATTCTGATGGTCAACAATCAGATACCTGGCAGCCTGGGAAATCTGAATCTTGACAGACTTATCATGGGCCGTGGTCAAAGTAATAGTCGCTGAACGACTGTTTACCGAAGGGTTGTCTGCGATGGTTGCCGTGAAATTGACATTCCCGGTACCATTCTTTTGGGAAAGGGTTATCCAGGAAGGATTATTTACTACGCTTGCCGTCCAACTATCGTTCGTGACAACTTCTATATCGAGTTTTGCTCCGGTGGAACCAAATGAGTTTTCTTTGCAGTTGACGGTGAAATACTTACCGGACTGGACGATGATCACATCGTAAGACTTGTCCCCAATCGTCAGGGTAATGGAACCCGTCCGGGAGTCATCAGTGCCGTTCTCTGTCACGTGCACACTCAACTCGCCATTCCCAGTATTGGAAGAAGGCGTGACAGTAATCCAGTTATTGTTAGACTTGGCCGTCCATTTACCTGTGGTCGTAACCATAATCTTAAGAGTCTGGTCTTTATCGGAACAATTCAGTTGGGAATCGCCGTAGTTGAAGGTTTTACCGAGTTGGGACACGGTCAATTCAGCCGTCAGGTTAAGCCCAGCCTGTGTAGCCTTAATTACTCCACTTCTCGACGTAACGTTCGGGTTATCTGCAGCAACAATGGTAATATCCTTTCCACCCTCGCCACTTTGGGGAGATACTGTCACCCAACTAGGGTATGAAGAAATTGTCCAGGTGGTGTTGCTGCTGACATGGATGCTCTTTGTCTCTTCATCCGCAGAGAACGTTATGCTCTGGGCACCAAACTCAATATAAATACCACGCTGCTTAACAGGTATTTCTACGACGCGGTTGCCTCCGATGTTGAGATAAACGTAACCGGACCTGTCGCCAATTGCCGAGTTTTGTAAAGCAGAAACAGTGATTTTTGACGTGCCTGCATTTCCGGACGTGGGGTCGACCTGAATCCAGTTTTGACTTGTTGATGCGGTCCAGGCTGCCTCTGATGTTATGGTTAACTCATACGCTCCGGCAGTATTCTCAAACTGGAGGATTGACGTCTCCATCGTGATTCCGGCAGCCTTTTGCATCACAGAGATTGTTGCCAATTTCTTTGACTCATGGTCTATGGTCAATGTGGCGCTTCTCGAAGCATTCGCAAGGTTCTCATCAATAGAATATGAGAATGCTGTACCGGCTTCGTTGACATTGACTTTAAACCAAGTTGCGCTTGACGTGATAGTCCACGTACAATTGGACTTTACGTTCATCGTTCCGGAAGAAGATGTTCCATTCAACGTAATAGACGTATTGTCCGGTGTGGCATACGGTGTCGCTGCCGGTTGGGAAACAGTCAATGGTGCGGAATAATCCCAATCCTCCGAAGCGGATGACAAGTAGAAAACGCCAAGTCTATCGGTGTCTCCGGAAAGGTTCTCTTCAACATCGAAGGAAATACTTGCACTCTGTGTACCTTCCGTTGGATTGACAGATGTCCATGATATCAAATCGGTGAACTTCCACGGAGTGTCAATGGACGTTATGTTGAAAATAAATGATTTAGACCCGGCACTCGGGCACGTGAAAGTATCCTGGCTAGTCCTTACATAACGCGCCTTGAGGGATGCACTGATGAGTGAAGGGTCAAAGTCAGAGTTGTCAACGCAGCTGACAAACATCAACAGCGGAAGAATCTTGTATAAGTTTCGCCTTCTCATATTCATCAGAAATAAAGTCCTACGCCAAAGCTCAAACGGAAGCCATCGAGCCAGCCTTTAGCCATCGGGGAAACATTGTAAATCTCCTTGTATAAGGCCGTTTTGTAAACGCCAAAAGCATATTCAGGAGATATGTTCAACTCAATAGAGGGAGCAATCGCAACGCTTACCTTTCCTCCAGCAAAAATGTTTACGCCATAGCAAGAGTCCGGTTTGAAGGATGCAGGATTCGTGTCGATCTGTTTCCCTTTCAGCATAACGAAGTAAGAACCTATCTGAGGCGTTAGCCTTACACGGCTGCCGAGAATGAAACCATACCCGAACTTGCCTCCGACCATCAGTGGATTATATTGGTATTGGAATGGCTCACTATCGGTTTGCAGATAGTTCCAGTAGATTGTCTCGGAAGGCATAACCCCATATTGAACGTGGGCCTCAAGATTGAAGTTCTTTATGTAGCTGCCAATGTAACCGTCAATCGTTACATCTCTAAAACCGGACATCGCGTTAGCCCCAATAAGGAATCCTCGATCGTAATAGTATCTTCTCTTCAATTTGAATTCATATTTCTTGTAAGGCTCGTTAACCTCTATCTTCTTTTCCAGGTCATAGTAACGCGGCACTGTAAGTTTTACAGTATGCTGACCAGCGATGACCGTTTTGCTCCACAAAGTCTTACCAACCTTTATTCCATCAACATACAACGTAGCGCTCGGCGTAGAAGCGATTGTGATAGGAATAATGTTTTCGAGTTTGGCCTCAATCCTAGTGCTATACCTATCTTCGAGGTCTATCGTTTCCTCATGGGTATTGAATCCAGTCCGCCTGATTGATATAGTATGTTTACCGATTAGCTTGCGGAAAGTGCCAGGTGAAACGCCTTCATACTGCCCATCAATGAAAACCTCAGCACCGGCTGGTTCTGAAGACACGATGATTGTGCCATAGATAGGCGTAGGCGATTCAAGCATAATCGGACCAAGAGTCTGGGAGTCGACATTCAAGACGAGTTCTGTAGGCTTGTGGCTCTCTTTCTTACATTCAATCCTGTGCGTGCCGTATTCCAATTTCCCAGTCCAGTCTCCCTTTCCGACCTTGACATCATCAACCCAAATCTCGGCATCATTATATACCTTGAATTGAAGTTCTCGGAAATTCGGGACAAAACGCGGATTGATTTCTACAACCACACTGTCCTTCACCTCAATTGTGCGCTCATAAGGCTTATATAGCGGTTTCTGTAGCAGGACATGGTAATTTCCACTCATCAATTCCAGGTTTCGACCAGGCGTGAACTGTGTGCTTCTGCCACCAATCGAAAGGGACTCATCTCCGGAGCCTGTGATTTTCAGCCAACCAAATGCCTGCCTAAGGCGGATATCGAAACGCTGAATCTTCTTTGGATCATTTATCTCAATCTGGGTACGCATCGTGTGGTATTTGGATGCCGACACTGTGACATCATAAACTCCAAAGGATAATTCCTGCTCACAGATGCCGTTTCTGTCAAGAGTAACCGACATACCATTGATTTCCACCCTCGCGGATGTCGGATAAACTTGCAGAATCATTTTCTGCTTTTTGTTGGAATCATAAGTACGGTTTCCCAGCGTAGCGTTCAACTTGAGAATATACGTCCTACCTTTCTCAATATGGCAAGGCAGAGGGTAGTCCCTGATGATACCCAACCGTGGATGACTGATGGTGAGTTTTCGGATGCCAAATGGCACATAAATCCACATCTCACCACCTTTACGGCGAACTTCCATCACTCCGAGGCTTCCTGTATCAAAGCTAAACCCATCGAGCGTCGTTTCCATCTTGATAAGGGCACATACTTCGCCATTTTGGTCGTTAACAATGGTGCCCGGAGTATTGGCCGTAAGGTCGGTCTCCGCAAGATAAAACTCACGGATAGACATCTCTTGCGCGGATGCCACAAAAGGGGGCAAGAGAAAGGCCAAGAATATGAGATATTTCGTTAGTCGCATCTAACAATAGTGGTCTAAAAATGTGAAATATCAAACAGTCCGTCAACTGGATCGGGTTCTGGCTGCCATGTTCTAACCTTAATCATTGGAGCCTTAGGATCATTGATATCTACCAGAAGGAAGAGATAACCAGTATCACCGTAGTTGGTCGAGTAATAGTCTTGCTTGATTTGGATTCCGTATATTTCCCCGCCTTTCCCTGCCTTGATTACGTCGTTGTTGGCAAAGCGGATATTAACAAACTCGTTGCTTGTAAAACATTGGGCCAAATGTTTAATATACTGTTCTTTGCTGTATCTGGTCCTAGTCACTACCTTGTCATTATACACAGAAAGCATATTGTTTTCCGGAATCGGAGATGTATGCGCACGTCTGGCCACACGACCAACAATAATGACCGCATTGTCATCAAAGATGGTCTGGATATAGTCAAGACGCTTAAGGGCAAAGGCTGTTTTGTAATTCTCAAGGAACTCGATAATGGACATCCTTGCATTTTCCGGCCAGGCCTGCTTGTTAAGGATATCCCTTGTGGCAGCATCGTCGAGGGCGAAAGACAGGTTCTCAACCTGGCCGAACATATTGAAGGTGAAGACAATGTCTTCAACAAACGACTTCCTGATTCCTCTGGCAAAAGAGAAGGACATCGGAATAGAACGGACAACGACGCGGTCCTCGTTCTTGTATATCGTATAAGTGGGCGTACCTATAATCTTGGCATTACCGTAAGAAATCAGGCGTTTGTATATATCAAGCCCTTCGGTTGTAAACAAATCCTTGACAGAGTCGTATTCTTTGCCTCGTATGGCTACAAGAATTTTGTCCATAGACGCACGGATATACGACTCGTCATCCAATTTCGTCAATGTTCCAGTGGCTTCTTCCGTACTTTCCTTCTCCGTTGTTGCGGCAGCTTTGGCCACCTCTTTATTTACTTTGATTTTCAGATTTGCATATGATTTCCTTAGCGAACTACCCTTGACAACATTGATGACCGATGATATCTCGCGGTCAATATGCGCTTCATTCTTGTACGCATACTCATATTTTATCTGGATGGACTCTCCTGCAAACCCGGGCGCAAGTTCGATGACCCCATTACCATCCTTCGCGCTGTAGATATTGCTCCAGCGGCTTCCGTCGAAATAAGTATAGTCAAGGCTAGCTACAGGCTTTCCCCTGAATGTGAAATAAAGCTCAATATCATTCCCGTTCTGTAAAACGATGGCAGGTTTGATATCTTCGAAGATTTCATTCATCTTCTCAGGAATCCAAGTCACAAGCGTATGCTCTTCTCCACGATTATCAGTGTACCTCACCTCACTTGGGTGCTGTAGGGTTTTTAAAAGGACATATGCCCAGTAATAATTCCTCAAGGCATCATCGACTTTTCCTTTCTCCTCACTCTTGATGGCGTTCCCAAGATATTCATTGACCTTGGCCTTGCGTCCTTCAAAGATGCATTCAATCTCGCTCTTCTTAATCCATCTTGCCACATGGGCATCAGGCTCGTTGCTCAAGATAAGTATCTCGGTATTGGTAAGAGTCGCATTGGAATATGTGTTGACCTTGGACTCAATGTACCTTTGGTATTCAGCATTGTCGCCGGAACGGCTTTCTCCTTCAAGCATCTCAAAGTTGCTGCTCACAACAACAGATAGCTTGCTGATAAGGGCGGAAAGAGCCTGCTGGTCTGCTTCGTCAATGGTCTCGCCCCATCCTTCCCCTGACAGGTAGTTCTGGGTATCAGCTTTAATCTGATCCCAAGTCTGCCCAAATAAACAAACAGGCAATAATACTACCAGGAGAACGATTATTATTCGTTTCATTCTAATTCACTTTCAATATGTTCGCCCTCAATTTCAGCATATCAGGCATGGATTTTCCGATGGGGGCTCCGATATAGGTCGGGTCACAGATTGTGTAGCGGACACCTTCTATATCAAAGTAGTCACCAATGGTTTCAGAGTTAAAATGGACAGCAGTGGCAATGTGGGACGGGTAATCAAGTAACACCACTCTCAGGCCAAGCAAGTCCTTCACAAGGATAGCAAATAGGACAGACCGGTCCTCACAATCGCAAAAAGGGTAATAGAAGGTTTCGTCACCAAAGAATGTCTTTTCCCTTCCGAATTGTTCATCATCTGTTTTGTATTCAAAACCGGTTTGAACGAAATTCAATAATATGTTAGCGGCCTGTTGCTCCGTTTGGCCTGCCACAGCTTTTTTAAGGGCCGGATAAATCTGGTCTTTAACAGACTGGCTTAAGGAAGCCTGGGCAAATAGTTCCCAGCTGCATCCCGGGTAAGTGTCCAAGAACTTTATTAGGTTCTTGTTTGTCCTTACACTTACAGCTGCAACGGAGAAGGAATTGGAACGCACACTTCGTGCAGCATTCAAATCTTCAGGAAGAACCGGTAAGGACCGCATCTTCAAAGACGCAGATTTCTCTCCTGGGAAAGCATAATTGCAGATTTGTATCTCACCCTTGGAATCTGACTCGGACAAATTGTAAAAAGCAACACCATCAAGTTCAAGATATGGAGCTCCGAATACGGGCGTATCAAATGCAATCAGGTTAATCAATTGGTCACCTTGTTTAGCCAGTCTAACGCGATAACCCAACTGGCAGAGCACGAACATCTGCATAAGGATAGCATCGTTGCTGACCCTGCTACCGCAATACTTTTCAGTAATAGCTAAAAGGAATTGGTACATCCCCCAATCACACAAAGCCATGGAGTCCCTGTATTCCAGACACTCAATAAGCATGTTATTATAGTTGTCACCAATGAGAATATCCCAAGCTTTACCGACTTCTTCCATGGAGGCATCTTTCAACGCATACTCTTTAGGTGTAGGAATGTGAATCTTACAGATGCTGCCAAAGAAGGAAAAGGATATGACATTAGACTCCGGAGATGGGTTTGGTTCATCCGGAACAATAGGAGGAATCGGTTCTACCGGTTTAGGCTGAGGCTTCTCCTGGTTATCCTCAAGAGGAATCACATGAGGCAAAGGGTCGCTATCCTCCGCAGGTATATTGTCAACCACAGGCTTTGGCTCCGGTTTGAAAGGGTTCGGAATTACTTTACTGAGGGAAGTCTTTTCCCATTCACACTCAAGATAAGTCGAGAACTCGTGGTTGATTCTGTCCCGGTAATTATTGAAAACCCGTTCATTGTCTTGTCGAACCTCCTCGAAACGCTTATCCATAGTTTGACGTATCTTTTCAAACGGGTCGTTGTCATTCTGGGCTGAGGCCATAAAACAAGGCACAATGGCAGCGCAAACCACCACTGCAACCTTGATAAGAAGTGCGTCAATTCCCATAATCTGTAGCAGATTGTGCTATTTCCCCAATCCTTCGTCAATCCAGTCTGAAATTTGGGAACCAAATTGCTGCGCAAGATTCAATTCTTCCAAAGCCAACTGCATAGCCTTCATCTTTGCAGCGTGCGCGGCATCGTAATCAACGAGGCAATAGACACGGACATCATAGTGTTTTTTGTTCTCACGGACCAACGTTACGCAAGTCTGTATTTCGCCTTTGATTTCCTTCAAGACTAAGCGCTCATACGCAGCCACGATATCATCTGCTTGCGCACCGCTTATATTGGAAGTGTTAGATGTAATTCTCCCTTTGACGATTCCGCCGGACATTGTAGCATATTCGTTTATTGCGTTGTTAAGTGCTGTCGTCTTTCCCAGGTTGATAGTCATACAGGACTCAGCCGTTCCCACGATTTGCTTGCAGCCTGCTTTAGCCTTGGCAAGATAGCTTTCCAATTTTATCCGCATGTCGCCAAGTTCTAGAAGCTTATATCCCTCTTTCTTGAGCTGCTTTGCTGCAATTTTGGCTTCTTTCCTTGCCGCTTTGATTTCTTGTTTTGACTGTGCCATCACTGGACCACAAGCGATTAGCGATGCAATCGCAACCATAAGAATCTTTTTCATATCAATTAATTTAAATGTTATCAAATGGATTGTTGGCATGATTAACCCACGTAGATAGATTATCTTACTTCATCTGGAAGAGATTTCCTCCACTCCTTCAAGAAACTAATACTACGCCCAATATCGGTAGCACACCATTGATAATTTAGAGCATTGGAACCAACTTTTGTATCCAAATAGCCAAGAACCTCTTGAGGAAGAGACTGCGCATATGTAGAGATGGCTTGCTTGGCCTCCCGAATATTCTTTTCCGTGCTTCGTCGGTCACTAGTAAGTTCTGCGATGAGAAGATCTGTGTAAAGTCTGTCTAATCCTTCAATAATACTGTCCAAGATTATCTTTTCCATATATTCCCATTTCACCAGACCCGGAAGTGAAGTTTAAATCACACACAAAAAAGAAAGTGCGAGCCAACTTAGACTTATTCCCAAAATAGGCTCTGGACTGCCTTCACATTGAATAAGTTGTAAATATGCCCACACTTTCGACTATAGCGCAGGCATAGAAGCCCATAGCATAGCCAATGCGAGCGTCAACCATATCCCCAATGTGAATGAATTGTCCAGATTCATTTTGGCGGAATAAAGCTAAACGCTTTCAAATATGTCCGCTGCCATCAGACAGCGGGACAAATATAGCACATTTAATCTAATTATAGCAGCTGATTACAAAAATTTTGAAAAAAAGCACGGCTCATAACTGATGCGATTCGATGATTGGAGGATATGCTTTCGACGATACGGATTTCTCTAATTTCCAGCAGAATAAGTAATTAAACAAATTTGTCGAATGGCAAATTTTTCGTAGTTTTATAGTAAATAATCAAACAGTCATGAATCAAATCAAGCCACTCGACCAAGTCGTTCCGATTACAGCGGGCGCACACAATCATGCCGTGAAAGTAGCAAATAAATTCGGTTCGCGAGACAGCATCTTGTAATTACACAATGTTATATCTAAACTCATTTTTATAAGCCACGGCAGCGACCACGTCCTATCAAAGAGTTTGTCTCCGAATGTCTGCGGTTGAACTTGGATTGACATACATCCTCACCTTTCCGTCGATGGTCTCCGATTTGAGATCATTGATAACGATGTTCGACTGTATAAAAACGCCGCCCAAACTATAACTTAGGTACAACATCAATTATTCATTTTGCGTATTCTGTCAGTTTTGTCATTGTGGGCGGTTTTTCCATTCTATCGCTCGCTCTGACAGTCGATATTGCTGGTGCGGATGATTTGGCGTTTCTGGATATTTCCGCTCTATCATTCCGTTCTGTAAAGCCGGGAGTATGTAATTTTCTCTAAATTTTTTGCGATTTCTCTTTCCGCATATTTCCATAAGTTGCGAAACTGAGCAATATCCGGTAGGCATTATGGTGACTAACTCTGCAATAAGTGAAGAACTTGGGGTATGCTTAGCTCCTACTTGGGTCCTACTTGAGTCCCACTTAGGTCCTACTTGGGTCCTACTTGAGTCCTGCTGTCCTCCTACGGAAACATCAGCCACATAGTCGTGCCTTCGGAAAGTCGCCTTGAAACATCCTCCGGACATCTCGAATTCCGGCCTCGGGACACCTGCGAGTGTACACTCGTCATTCATCAGTTCAATGCCGCGGCCCCAAGTCTCAAGATATTTTCCGTAGTACATAATCTGCGCGATAAGCGGATTCTGGGCGTGTGAGATGTGTGGCTTCATCATATCGTCAAGAGTGAAACCTGCCGGTAGAGTTCCGAGATTTTCAATCTCAACGCGGTCGTCATATATTGCTATGCTCACGAAACCTGACGGCGAATCGTATAATCTATGTGCCAGAGCGTTCAGAAGACACTCTCTCAAGGCCTTGTATGGGATTGTCAGGGACTCGACCCGCTCCGGTTGTCCGTCAACAAATGTTCCTGATATATTCAGATGCTTGAAAAGGAATGCCATACCGTCATCGTAGAGATGGAAGATATTTCCTATTGAACGCCTATTATCTATGAACTCCCTCTTGTTCGTACCTTTAAATCTGGCCAAACGGATATGAAGTTGGATTGGTGCGTAATCTTCCTTGGTAAACAAAGCTACCGCGGCATTCTTGATGTGTCCGTTCTCGCTCAACTTCATCTTGTCAAGGATTTCCGGAATAGACTTGATACGCATACTTTCCGGAATTCTTCCGGCCTGAATGCCAGAACTGACAAGCCGTCTCACAGATTCTTCGTCAAGGCTGTCCACACTAACTTTGGTATCGATTTCCTCTTCCCATTTCCTCTTGCGTATGTCTCTTTGCAAAAGAAGTTCCTGATACATAGACTGCGGCATCAATGAAGTGGTGCTCTCGATCCTATAGTATGGCCTTCCATCGTACACATACGGACGGTTTCTGTCCGGCTCTGTCGGTATATCAATCACGATGACATAGAAGTCAGCCTTCTCGTCCAACTCAATATAGTTCACATCCAATGAGACCGCCGGCTCAATCTTGGTCAGTTCACGGGCAATCTCTCTGCGTGTGTTATCGGTTACCTGCTGTCCTATGACCTGCAAAGAACCTGGCGCTATGCCAAATAGGAGCTGACCTCCAGCGGTATTGAGAAATGCGCATATAGTATGCATCGCTTCCTTTAGTTCCCCAGTAGTCTTTTTCAGTTCAAGAGTTCTCGTTTCGTCCTTCTTGATGAGTTCCTGTATTTCAGCAATAGTCATAATCGTCATCTCCTTTGTATTTGCAAAGTTATGAAAAGTTACGAAAGATTCTAACAGAAAAAACCGCCTTCACAAGCGGTCCTTTCTTTTTTGCCTTGCGGCAAATCTCATAAAAATGGCTAAACGATTATTGATGTTGCAAAGGTAGTGAGGGCGTGGGAAGCGGACAATACCAAGATGTCGGTATTTTGACAGTCTGTCATCGTTTAGTGACAATATTGCAGGGAAACGGGACGAAATGTCGCGACAAAGTTCCAATAATTCAGAGGTTTCACATTATGATTGAATGGCACTTGATTTGCTCCGAATTTCTGTGGCTTTGATGTTAAACTTTTAAAACTATAATATTATGATTACAGAAAAACTTCAGAAAGAATTCAACGAGCAGATTACCGCTGAGTTGTGGTCTTCACAGTTATATCTCCAAATGGCATTCTTCCTCAAGAAAGAGGGTTGGGACGGTTTCGCACATTGGATGGAGAAACAGTCCGAGGAAGAGAGAGGGCACGCCTGCTCTATGGCTGATTTTGTCATAAAAAGAGGCGGTGAGGTCAAGCTTCAGATGATTGACGTCGTTCCTTGCGGTTGGGGCAGCGTTCTTGAGGTTGTCGAGCATGTCGCAGAACACGAACGCCATGTGTCAAAACTCATTGACGACCTTGTTGCCGTTGCCCATGACGAGAAAGACAATGCGGCTCAGGACTTCCTTTGGGGATTTGTCCGCGAGCAGGTCGAGGAAGAGGCTACTGCCGATGCTCTCGTTGCCAAGGTAAAGCATGCAGGAGAAGCCGGGCTTGCATGCGTTGACGCTGAACTCGCAAAGAGGTAGACGAATACCTATTCGGAAAAAGCGGAAAATCTTTTGGGTAGCCGCCCGAGGATTTTCCGCTTTTTCCGTTTACCGTTTTCTCAACGAAAAGAAGAACTGAAGACCGTGGGGAGCACGATTGACGACGCGAATTTCGCCACCATGGAACGCGATGGCGTTGCGCACAATGGAAAGTCCGAGGCCAGAGCCTCCGTCATCGCGGGTGCGGCCTTCGGAAATACGGTAGAAACGTTCAAAAAGACGAGAAAGATGCTGCTGAGGAACTCCGCAACCGGTGTCATAGTAGCTCAAGTGGATCATGTCTCCCGCTTTCCTCCTGTCTTGAGGCACATCATCGCGACATTCGACATGGATTCTCACGCCGTCTCCGGCATATTTCAGGCTATTCTCGACGAAGTTACGGAATATCGCGTGAATCAGCGTCCTGTTGCCATATATCATAAGATCTGAAGGCAATGCATTCTCCATCACATCACCTCTCTCAGACAGGCGTTCAGAAAACTCAGAACTCACCTCATCCACTATTTCCTTAAGATTAACGCTCTGGCGGACAAGTTTTTCGGGAGATTCTTCAATCTTGCTGATGAGCGACACATCACGGATGAGGTCCGACAGGCGCACGGATTGGACATAGGCCCGGTGTATGAAATTCCGTCGGCGCGCCTCGTCCATGTCCGGACAGGATTCCAGTGTTTCAAGATAGCCCATTATGCCGGTCACCGGAGTGCGTAGTTCATGGGAAATGTTTCCCGTGAGTTGCTGTTTCAGAGTAGCCACAGCCTTATCGCTGTCCCGAACATACTGCGTCTGAAGCCTCTGCACGTCTGAACCGAAATGGGAAGAAAGGAGGATGATCGCCAGCAGGGCGACGGCGAAAAGCAGGGCGGACGCCAAAAGGAAGATATTGTTAGGGCGCAGGCGTGGTTTCACGTCAGCATCGTATGGTAGCGCCACACGGATAATCCTGTCCCCGTGAATCTTGGAATAGTAGAGGTATTTCGTTCCCGTCGTCAGCGACACTCGAACCGCAGTTGCAACCGAATCACGCAGCGAACCTGTAACCTCAGGATGGTCGGAGTGATTTTCAAGGTGAAGTTTCTCGATGCTGTCGAAAAGGACATTGCCGGCAGTGTCAAGCACAGTTGCTCGCAGGTCTTTGGGAAACAAGGTTGTCACATAAGCGTAATCGTCTGTCTCAGCGAGAATTCCAGCATACGATGCAAGATCGTTTTCTACATATTGAGCCTTAGTCTGTGTATCGATACGGACCTGAAACACAACGAGAACGAAGGCAAACACGGCAAACGCCGCCGCAAAGCTGACAATCAGTTGGCGGCTGTAAATCCTCCTGATGGAGCCTGTAGTCCTGTCTTCCGTCATGGCAGTGGATGAAAACTATATCCGAACCCGGAACGGTTGGTAATGCACGATTTCATCGGGCCGAGTTTGGCACGTATCCTCGCAATATGCACGTCAATCGTCCGGTCAAGCACATACGGTGCGTCTTTCCACAGCCGGTCTATAATTTCTTCCCGCGAGAAAACCTTTCCAGGATGGGCAGCGAGAAGAGAAATTAGTTCAAATTCCTTCTTTGAAAGCGTTACCGGTGTGTCTGACACATACACCATCTTGGACTTCGGGTCAATCTGGAGACTCCCCGTTTCAAGGACGTCCGTATGCTGGTCTCCCGAAGGAGGGGAACTTCGTCTCAGCACGGCCTTCACCCGGGCCAGCACTTCTTGAATGGAGAAAGGCTTGCTGATGTAGTCGTCACCGCCGGCCGAGAATCCGGTGAGCATGTCATTTTCGGTGCTCCGCGCCGTAAGGAATATGATTGGTATCTCCAGATGCCTTTCCTTCCGGACAACTTCCGCCATTCTGAATCCGGACATTCCGGCCATCATCACATCAAGCAGAATCAGCCTATGTTCCGGCGTCAGTTTTTCCAAAGCGTCCTCCGCCGACGATGCCGTATCAACGACATACCCGGCATTCTCAAGATTGAATTCAAGAATTTCACAAATGTCTTTCTCGTCATCGACGACAAGAATTCGCGCTCCCGTTGAATTTGCAGCCTCTGCCATATTCCGATGAAATGTTAACTTGCGCAAATATACGCAGTTTTACTTTTTTCATGTGCCAAGATTACGGATTTTTCGACGATGTAACAGAATTTTAACAATTACGTAATATACACCCAACATATTCGGAATATTTTTGCAGTCGAAAAAATATACATAAACATATGGATCTGGTATATCTGGGCTTCGTCATCTTTCTTTTTCTGCTGGCAATTTCGGACTTATGGGTTGGCGTCAGCAACGACGCGGTCAATTTTCTCAATTCGGCAGTGGGTTCAAAGGCTGCCAAATTCCGGACAATCATTATGATAGCTGCCGCCGGAGTGTTTTGTGGGGCGGTGATGAGCAACGGAATGATGGATGTAGCGAGACATGGGATTTTCCGTCCGGAACAATTCGCGTTCAGTGAAATCATGCTGATATGCCTCGCGGTGATGGTCACGGACATCGTACTTCTCGATGCATTCAATTCGCTCGGAATGCCAACGTCCACAACGGTTTCGCTTGTGTTTGAACTGCTTGGCGCGACGTGTGCGCTGACGATGATAAAAATGAATGCCGCAGGAAACGATGCCTTGGGATTTTCCGACTATATGAACACATCTAAAGCCCTGCAGGTTATTCTCGCAATATTCATCTCCGTGGCCATAGCATTTGTTGTCGGAGTGCTTGTGCAATGGGTTGTACGCCTACTATTTACATTCAACTATCGGAATCGTTCGCTAAAGTGGAAAATCGGACTGTTCGGCGGCATTTCCGTGACAGCCATAATCTATTTCATGCTGTTCAAAGGGTTGTCGTCAATGTCATTCATGACAAGCGGGGTCAAGGAGTGGCTTGAGGCGCATACTCTGGAGGTGTTGGGGTGCTGTCTGGTATTCTTCACGCTGATGATGCAGGGGCTCCACACGCTGAAGGTCAACGTGTTTAAAGTGATTGTTCTGGTCGGCACATTCGCCCTCGCGACAGCCTTTGCAGGCAACGACTTGGTGAATTTCATCGGTGTACCTCTCACGGGATTTGCGTCCTATCAGGACTGGATTGCATCCGGGGCCGGAGATCCATCGACACACACTATGGAGGTGCTGAATGGGCCTGCACAGACTCCAGTGACATTTCTGATTGCGGCCGGCATTATAATGGTGCTCGCTCTCGCAACTTCAAAGAAGGCGCACAATGTGACGAAGACGGAACTTAACCTCGCCAAACAGGAGGAGGGAGAGGAAATGTTCGGGACATCATGGATGGCACGCAGCCTCGTCCGCTTCGGAAATTCGGTGGCCCATGCGGCCATCGCAGTCACCCCGGAACGATTCCGACTGTGGGTCAACAAACGCTTCGACCGCAGCCATATCGAAATCGAGGACGGAGCCCAGTATGACCTTGTGAGAGCATCAGTGAATCTCGTCACGGCATCGCTTCTGATTGCGCTCGGCACGTCTCTCAAGCTTCCTCTTTCCACGACATACGTCACATTCATGGTCGCGATGGCGACATCGCTCGCCGACAGGGCATGGGGACGTGAAAGCGCCGTCTACCGCATCACCGGAGTGCTTTCAGTAATCGGAGGCTGGTTCCTGACGGCCGCGATAGCCTTTGCCGCTGCATTCCTGATTGCGCTGATAATGCACTGGGGAGGCATGGTCGCTATGGTGATAATCGTTGTTGCCGGCCTGCTTGTCATGATTCACAGCAACATACGTTACAAGAGCAAAAATGACGAGGAGAACGGGGACAAGATGTTCCGCAGCATCATCCGCTCAACCAACCAGGAAGAGACCGACAAGCTTGTATGTCAGTATGTTGCAGCAAATGAGAGCCAGATTCTCAGCAACATAATCCGTAGTTACCGTAACGTCACCGACGGGCTTCTTTCAGAAAACGTCAAGTTGCTGCGCAAATCCGGGAATGAGCTTATGGACAAGAAGGGAAAGCTCAAGAACATGCGTCGCAAGGAAACCGTCTGCGTCCGTCATCTCGACCAGGAAACGGCTATGCGCAAGAGTGCTTGGTTTTTCGCATCTTTCAATGACCTGGAACAGCTCTACTATGCAATCCGACGCATCTGCGAGCCGGCCTACGAGCACATTGATAACCACTTCACACCAATTCCGGGACGATACGTCTCCGAGTTCGTGCCTGAAAGGGATCGTCTGATCGGCTATATGGACGAAATCATGATGCACTGCGAAGACGGGGAATATGCAGCGCTAAAAGAGGTGGAGGAAAAGCTGAAGACCGTACAGAAAGATTTTTCAAACATGCGGAAGTCACTGATGGAGGACATAAGGGCAAACTCCGTAAATATGAGCACCGGTTATCTCTACCTCAATGTCCTGCAGGAGTCCGAGCAGATGGCGATCGTCCTCAAACAGATGGTGCGTTCATCACGCAAGTTCCAGCTTTCATAAAAAGGTTAAGTAATCGTGAAAAAACAGACAGATTTTGCATAAAAAGTTTGCAGGTAAAAAATTTTTGTCTACCTTTGCAATCCCTTTCGGGAGCATAGCTCAGTTGGTTCAGAGCGTCTGCCTTACAAGCAGAGGGTCGGGGGTTCGACTCCCTCTGCTCCCACAAGTTCTTGAAAAGTTTTTTTTAGCGGCAACGCATCAGTCGCCAAAAAGAAACTATTGGGTTTTGAAGTTTATTTTTGGATGGATGCGAGGAAGGCGAATGAGGAGGAAGGGAGTTACCTAAAGGTAATGACCGCCCGACGATGTGAAGCCTGACGAAGCAGACGCCAAAAAGAAACGAAAAAAAGGGGGTATAGCTCAGTTGGCTAGAGCATCTGCTTTGCAAGCAGAGGGTCGTCGGTTCGAATCCGTCTATCTCCACAAATAACACCGGTTTTCAGCCGGTCATTCCACAACGAACAAATTTACGAATCAAGAGTAGGTTTGTTCGTCTTTTTAAAGGGCAATTAAGGAGAGGTGCTCGAGTGGTTGAAGAGGCACGCCTGGAAAGCTTGTATACTCCCAAAGGGTATCAGGGGTTCGAATCCCCTCCTCTCCGCCAAATAGGTCTAATGTTCTGATTAATAAGATTTTACAAGAATTTTCAGGACAAAACGGGACAAACACGGGACACAGTCTTTCGCCCCCTGACGACAACCTCTATAGGGTCTTGTCAGAGTTGTGCGGAAGAAAAAATCAGGAATATCTCGTCATCTGCATGCTCTGTTACTGTTGTCTGATGCGCCCGAAGGAAGATACTTCCGCGAGAATCAAAATAAAAGGGGTCGCGGTTGCCCTTGACCCCACGCCGTCAGACGAAGTACATGAATTGCTGCGATACAAAATCAGACAAATCTGACGGCCGATAATTCTTGACTGAATCTATGCACACCATCCTCAATTTTCTTGGCTGTCTTTTGGGACGGATGCCTATAACCGCTGATATAGTGGCCGAGCTGTTTCTGGTTCACGCCGGTGATGCGCTCAAGTCCGGCGAGAGAGATTGTCTTGGCGTAGTACTGGAGGAACGAAGCTACATCATACTGGTACTCAAATTCAACCTCCTCGAATTTTTTCCCGGTTTCAGCATAATACTGCTTCATATCCTCATACCCGTCCTGAAAGACCTTGAGGGCTTCTTCTACGGTCTTGCCCGTGCCGGTAACAAGATATGACATATCGTCCGCATCCATATAGATGCTGTAGTTTCCGTCTGATGCCCTTTCAATTATTGCCTTAACCTTTCTCATTGTCTCTATGTTTTTTGGAAAAGCAGGGGGATTAAATCCCCGCTGCCCTTTTGATTGCCTTTAATGTTCCTGTCGCAACTTCTTCGGAACCATGGTTGCTCATCTTGAACTCTTTTCCTGTCTTTGGGCTGAACCACAAGGGGTGTCCGTTTTATTGTCGTCCGGTGTCGTAGCATTTCGCCTTTTTCAACAGTCGTTCCAATTCATTGTACTTCATATCCGTGTTTTATATCGCACTACAAAGATAGTAATATTTCTAACAATTACAAAATTTTTCCGGCAAAATCGACGAAGATTTTACCGGAAATATGCGTGAAGTCACGGACTAAAATAATACAAACGTGCTGCTTCGCGACAAATCTCACTACTTCATTTTCTATTGTGGCCATAATCTTCTGATTTTTCGGCAAAAGTAGGTCACCACTGTGCATAAAAAAAGGACAGCCGAAGCTGTCCGATTCAGAGTTCTATGTCATCGCCGTCCGAGTATCTGCAAAAATATCGTGCCATATCAATTAACAGTATTTGAAAGCAATATAATATATCAGATTCAATATGCCCAGTATTATGAGGACTATAATGAGAAATGATCCTCCGAATATCGCCCCGAAAAGGAACATTCCTATGTTAAAAATGGCGAGCATTATTTTCACAATTCTCTCTTCCGAATCTCGGGTAATCATGCCTTCAATCATTTAAAATTAAGTTTGGTCGATTCCACGCTTAAACAGCGTTTTCGCTACACTCTGATACGTTCCCAGATGCAGTCGGGAATTAGGCGCCAAAGGAAAATGAGGATGCGATAGCGCCAGTCTATCGTTATGATGCGACGACGGCGGGAGAGCCCTCGAACAATGTGCTCGGCGACATAGTCGGGACGCATCTGCATCGGGTAGTCGTGGTGGATGAAATCCGTAGAGACAAAGCCTGGGCGGATGTCGGAAAAGGAGATGTCGAGGCGCTCGCTACGGGCAAGTTGAGAGAGAGCCTGAAGATAGGTCCACTGGAAGCGTTTTGTGGAGGAGTATGAGGCGGACTGCGCGAGTCCCTTGCAGCCGGCAACACTTGTTATGGCAGCAATGTGCCCCCTACAGCCTCGTTCACGGAACCAGCGGAAAGCTGCGTCGACCATCATGGTGAAACCCATGACATTCGTTCGCACCGTACGCTCCTCGATTTCGCGATCAAGTTTACGATTCTGGTTGCCGTAGCCCGAACTCAGAAGGAACAGATCCATGCCTCCAAGTTTATCAATCAGAAGACCCAGACAGTTCTCAGCATCCTCCTCCGTCACATCGATAACCTCCGTCACGACACGTCCGGGATGAGCCTCCTCCAATTCTTGAAGCAGTCCCTCACGACGTCCCGCCACGCCTACCATCCAGCCTTCACGCACGAGAATGTGCACGACTTCCTTTCCAATTCCGGAAGTCCCGCCAATTACAATCGCCTTTTTATTCATATACTATCTATTCTTACAACATTTAAAGCCTTGCAAGTATTCTAAGTCCTTGCGAATATTAAACTTATCTCATCTATCAAACTCTCAAACCCCACGCACTTTTTCTACATTATACACACACAACAACAGGACGTCTGAAATCAGTCATTAAGATGGATGAGCGAAGCCACAGGGGCAATCTTCGAGAGACGGTCGGCCCCATGCAGATCATCAATCTCCACAAGGAAAACGAACTTCTTCACCGCGACACGGAACGTCACCCCGTCCTTCACAATTGGAGTACTGATGAGCGACTGCGCGAGCGCCTCGGCAGTACCTCCTGTCGCGAGGATGTCGTCAAGGATGGTGACTTCAAGAACATTGTCGGTCAGCTGGCCGGCCGCAACGTCGCTTTTGCGATAGAAAAGCTTGTCAGCACCATATTCCTTCATGATTTCAACTCCGACAAGGTCACCTTCTGAAAACGGAAGTTTCCCGGACTTCCTGACCGGAATAACGTTGCTCACGGCACCATCCGTCATAAGAAGTGGCGTGCCGAAAAGAAATCCGCGGGCTTCAGGGACCGCAAGGTTGGGAGTGTCCACAAGGGCATCAAGTTCTGAAATCACCTCGCGGAAAACATCCTTCGAATAAAGGAATGGCATGATGTCGATGAAATTGATACCTTCCTTCGGAAAATCCTTGTAAAAGTTGAGTTTATCCTGTAACATATTGATTATTGTTTATTTATCATTATCAATAACATCAGCCTCCTGTTTCCTCCAGCATCTGCGGACTTCCGCCGCAATGTCGCGAAGCTGTCTGTCACGACGGAAACGTATGTCGGAAACAGAAAGTCGTGCAGCCTTGAACCAATCGTGCGCAAAAGTGTAGGCTGGACAGAAAAGCAGGAGCAAAAGTGAGCACAGCCACCACAGATGCCCAGGGAGTTGCGTAAAGAGCACAGCAGCATAGATACACCAAAGCAGCGGAAGCGCGAACGCGGCAACGGCATAGCGGAGCGATATAAAGAACGCGTGGTCCTCCTGAACGCGGCAAAGAAGCTCTGCAGCAAGAAGGACCGGCGAGGTCACGGCCACAGAGAAAAGCCAATACGGAAAAGTCATAACCATGACCGCTGTCCGACGAACTCCAGACAAGGCACGGCAATTCATAAAGCCAAGTCTGGAATCCACTGCCCCGGCGTATGACGCGGCACTTATATGCGCTCGCGCACGCCTGTCTGCAGCTTCCTTTCCGAGACGCACAAGTTCAGAATATTCCGTCTGCTTCGCCACATCCCCGCTGTCCCTGAGGGCATACAGAGTTCCGGCAACGAGGCAGTCTTCCCGCATCCGGTCATAAAGGCTGAACTTTCCGTCCACAACGGCATTCTTCAGCCTGCTTCCCTGTAGTCCGGCAGACCGTCCAGCCGAAAGCAGCCGATCTTCAGAGACGATGCGGCAGACCTCCAGAACGCCGTCATAGTCAGCGTCGTCGTCAAGGCTCAGATAGAGAGCCTTCATCTTGGAAGTCAGTTCATCACGCATCGCGTTCATGAGAGCCGGCTGTGTCAGATCTTTGTTCGATTTACGGAACTCACTGACATTCATCGGTTTACCCACATTCACAAGCATAGATGTGCGGTAACGGTAGTAGCTTCCGTATTCTATGCCGACCGGTACAATAACCACCGGCATACGTCCTGAAAGTTTGTCGTCAGTCATTAGGGCGACCCTGAAAATGCCCTTGCGCAGAGGAAGCAGGGAGTGTTTGTCACGTTGGGTACCCTCAGCCATGATGCAGTATGGGATGCCATCGCAGAGCCTGTCTGATACGGCATCCATGATTCCCACATTTTCCTCAAGATGGCTGAAGCCGTCGCGTACGCGCATCACCGGTGTCACATATAGAGAGAGTAGAATCTCGCGCAGCAGAGGGATGCGGAACATATCGGCACGAGCGGCAAAAATCATCGGTGCGAGCGGTTTTCCAAGACTCATCGCAACAAGCGGATCCATAAGTCCGTTAGTGTGGTTCGGGGCGAAGATGAGTGCACAATTCTCGGGAATATTCTCGAGTCCCACATATTGTATTCTTGAATATGAAGCGAGGAATGCTTTGTCAGCGTATGCCCGCAGCAACCGGTATCCGAGTCCCGGCGTTTGACGAATCTTGAATTTTTCAGAGCCCCGTGTCATTCTTTCTGTTCATCAGCACAGGTGTGCAAAGATACGGGGTGTTTTATTCTTTTACAAATATTTTGTCGTAAATTTGCGAAATTATGAAACATGAAAAAAATAAACTGCTTCAGATTTGTCAATTATTTTCGAGTATAGATTTCTTTTGGAAGAAGGAGTGTACTGGAGGTACACGACTGATGAGAAAATAAATATAGACCGAAAAGAATGAGAAAGATGATGCAGGTTATTTGTTGAAGGTTTCTATGTCCCCGTACCGGGATATTACATAATATTCGAAAAATATGATTATCACTGACGACGAGCGCACTTTAGCAAGATTCGGAATGAAGTTGGCGATATCCTTCGGGATGAGCGGGGCAAGGGTGACGCTGAACAAGAGCGTGTCGGACACATGCACCATGCTTGACGGGGAAATCGACAAGGTAAGCCGCAATGCGGATAGGGCGCTGACGTTCTGCCTGTTCGCAGAGGGACGCTACGGCACATTCTCGACAAACCGTCTTTCGAAAGACGCCGTCAGGGACTTCGTCGGCAAGGCCTGCGAGACTGTGCGCATTATGGAGGCGGACCCATGCAGGACACTCCCGGCTCCGGAAAGGTTGGCACGGGACGCCAAGACTGGACTCGAAGCTGGGCTGTGGGACGAAGAATATATGAAAATGACCGACGAGGGAAGGGTTGAACTTGCTCGGAGCATGACACTGCAGGAAAGGTGCGGAAAAGGATGGAATGCAGTCTCTGAAGAGAACGAATACACGGATTATGTCGACGAAGTCTACCAGATTGACTCACAAGGATTTGAAGGACAACATTTCGAAACCGGCTTTTCCTGCTCATCTGAGGTGACCGTCGCGGACGCGGAGGGACATAGGTTCAGTTCATACTGGTGGGACTCTTCCGCATTTCTTTCCGGAATCAACCCCGCCGGATGCGCGGAAACGGCCTTGAAAAGAGCCGTGGGCTCTATGGCTCCGGCCGCGATTGAAGGAGGCCTATACCGGATGGTGGTTGACGGGAATGTCGGTTCAAAGCTACTGAGTCCGATAATCAGCGCGCTCAACGCATCCGCCATACAGCAGAAAATGTCCTTTCTCTGCGACAGCCGAGGGCAAAGAATGTTCTCCGGTGGGCTCACGCTGACAGACATGGCACGTGAACGCGGCAAGTCCGGGGCACGCCTGTTCGATTCCGAGGGTGTGGCGACAACAAACCTCCCGCTGATTGAGAACGGAGTCGTGAAGAACTTCTTCGTGAACACCTACACAGCAAACAAGACAGGTGAGGAGCCAACCGTGGAGGACATTTCACGCCCCGTGCTCAAGAAATGGGCAAGCGAAGCTATACTCGAGGGACTTGCAGAATGCGGAGAGAGAGCCGGTTTGGAATCAGGAAAAAAAGTTCTACCTTTGAAAGATATTTTGCGCGGAACCGGGGACGGGATTTATGTGACGGAATTCAACGGGGGCAACTGCAACCCTGTGACCGGGGACTATTCCTTCGGGGTGTCGGGATTCAGGTTCAGCAACGGAAAAATTGGCCGGCCTTTCAGGGAGATGCTGATTACCGGCAATATCCTTGAACTCTGGAACAGTCTGCTTGCAGTCGGCGATGACGCCAGGGAGTGCGGGAGATGGAGACTTCCGACGACGGCATTTGACGGCGTCAGTTTTTCGGCATGACGACGGACGCTGAGGCGCGAAGAGGGCGAAGCCGCTGCTGCATCAGGCAGGACGTACTCATTTCGGCGAAGCCTTATTTATTTTGAATTTATTTAAATTTTTAAAAATATGAAAATAGAAAAGAACACTGTGGTGGCTCTCACATACGAGCTTGAGGTTGATGGGCAAATTGTTGACAAATGTACTGTGGAGAGGCCTCTGGACTTCATTCACGGAATGGGATACCTTCTGCCGAAGTTTGAGGAGGAGGTAGCCGGACTTGAGGCCGGGGACAAGTTTGAATTTACGCTCACTCCGGAAGAGGGATATGGAGTCGTTGATCCACAGAGGATTATCGACCTTCCGGTGGAGGCATTTTCCGATCAGGAGGGGAATGTGCGTCACGATCTGCTCGTTGAAGGCTCGAACATCACTCTCGTGAACCAGTTCGGGCAGCCAGTTCCGGCAAAAATCCTGAAGGTGGAAGCAAAGACAGTCAAGGTCGACGTGAATCACCCTATGGCCGGCAAGACGCTGAATTTCAAGGGCGAAATTGTGAACGTGCGTCCTGCGACAGAGAAGGAAATCAAGGAAGGTCTCCACGGAGAACTCGCGGGAGGCTGCTCCGGGTGCGGCGGAAACTGCGGAGAAGGCGGCTGCGAAGGATGCGGAGACGGCAAGGAATGCGGATGCGGAGACAGCTGCGACTGCAAGTAAAAATGTGCGGCAAAGTCGGAAAATCTTTGCACAATGAAAATAGCCGTCGTCATATTAAACTGGAACACAAAGGATTATCTGCGGATGTTTCTGCCTCCGCTGCTTGATTCCGTGGCAATGTTCAACGGCGGCGTCTCCAGTTTGGAAACGAGCATCGCCGGAAACGGGTCGCACCAAGCCGACGGGCAGCCGGACAGAGCGGAAGTCATTGTGGCCGACAGCGCATCGACAGATGGTTCGATGGAAATGATGGCGAAAGAGTTTCCGTCAGTGCGCAGGATTCCTCTCGATAAGAACTATGGGTTCACGGGAGGCTACAACAGGGCGCTTAAAATGCTGTGCGACAATCCATCTGAAGATAGAGCTCCGGCATCCGGGAAGACTGCACGCAGCATTCCTTACGACCTGTTCATTCTGCTCAACTCGGACATCGAGGTCACGCGGGACTGGCTGCGGCCGCTCGCAGAATGGATGAAAGAGCATCCGGAATGCGGTGCTTGCGGCCCGAAGCTGCACAGCTGGTACGAGCGCGATATGTTTGAATATGCTGGAGCGGCAGGCGGATGGATCGACCATTTCGGCTACCCTTTCTGCCGCGGGCGTGTTCTCGGAAAGGTTGAGAAGGACAGCGGGCAGTATGACACTCCGACCGACGTGCTGTGGGTTACGGGAGCATGCCTTGCAGTCCGTGCCTCGGTATGGAACTCACTTGAAGGGCTGGACGACAGGTTTTTCGCGCACATGGAGGAAATCGACCTGTGCTGGAGGATGCAACTTGAGGGGTGGAAGGTGACGGTGGTACCTGAGTCGACGGTCTATCACCTCGGAGGTGGGACCCTGCCGAAGAACTCTCCGCAGAAGCTCTATCTCAACTACAGAAACAACATCCTCCTGCTCGACAACAACCTCGCCCGGACGATAGGAAGGAGGAAAGCGGCGTTGAGGGTTTTCTGCAGAAAGATTCTGGACGGATGCTCGGCGATGGTCTATCTTCTGTCATTCCGCATGGACTTCTTCAAGGCCGTATGGAGAGCGCACAGAGATGCGTCAAGGCTCATCGCTGAAAAACAGCCGGGAAATGATGCGGCGCACGGCCACGGGAGACACAATGTCGCGGGGCTTTATGACGGTTGCATGATTCCTCGGGCGTTGTTGGGCATTAAGTGTATTAAGTAATCATTTAAACGCTTACTAAATATTGTAAGTTATGCGGATAGTTATTGCAGGAGCAGGAGAAGTCGGCTCGCATCTGGCCAAGATGCTGAGCAACGAATCCAATGATATAACGGTCATTGACAGCGACCAGGGCCGTCTTGACAGCTTGTCGGCAATCGCTGACATCGTCACAGTGAACGGAAACTCGTCCGAAATCGGAGTGCTTCGCGAAGCCGGTGTGCATGAGGCGGACCTGTTCATCGCCGTGAACCCGTCAGAGTCACAGGACGTGAACATTGTCAGCGCGATTCTGGCCAAGAAGCTCGGCAGCCGCAAAGTCACCGCCCGCGTCAACACCGAGGAATACCTGTCGTTCGAGAACAAGAACATATTTACGGAAATGGGCATCGATCTGCTCTTCTATCCGGAAAAGATTGCAGCAAACGAAATCGTTGATTTGTTGCGTCACAACGCATCCACTGACTCGATGGATTTCGCGAGGGGCAGGGTGCAGATGTCCGTGTTCAAAGTGGAGGATGACTCCCCTCTCCTGGATATGAACGTACTGGACTTGAGCCGCCACGCGACGTCTGAAGACCTGCAGTTCCGCGTCGTCGCCATATCACGGAACAACTCCACGATAATCCCTAAGGTTGACACCAAGTTCAAGTACCACGACCTCGTCTACATCATCTCCAAGCGTGAAGGCACGCAGATGCTGATGAAACTCATAGGGATGGTGAATCTCGAGGTGAACAAGGTCATGATTCTCGGAGGAAGCCACACTGCGGAGATGGTGGCGCGCCAAATCATCGGGAAGGTCAATGTCATAAAAATCATCGACAACAACAAGAGCCGCTGTCTTGAACTTTCTGAGACACTGGGAGACAAAGTTGCCGTAATCAATGCAGACGGACGAAACTCGGACGTGCTCATAGAGGAGGATATACGCAATTTCGATGCATTCGTTGCGCTCACCGGCTCATCAGAGGCGAACATTCTCGCCTGCGCTGCTGCAAAAAAACTCGGAATTCCGAGAACCATCGCGGAAGTGGAGAATATCGAATACATTCGACTTGCCGAGGGAATGGGAGTCGACGCCGTCATAAACAAAAAACTCATCACGGCCAGCCGCATCTTCAGGTTTACGCTGAGCGACAAGGTGCGTTTCATCAAATATATGAACGGGACGAATGCCGAAGTTCTGGAGTATATCGTCGTCAAGGACGCAAAGATAACCTCCGGCAGCCTAATGGATCTTGACTTTCCGAAGGACGCGATTGTCGGTGGAGTGATTCGCGGCAACAACTCGTTCATCGCTGTTGGAAGCACTCAGATTCAGGAATATGACCGCGTCGTGGTATTCGCCTTGCCGGAGGCTGTACGAGAGGTCGATAAATTCTTCAAATAGCGGGGCGCCTAAAAGGCGGTCTGCTTCGTTGCATGTGAATTTCAAATCCTCACAACCATAAGGTTGCTCCGGTGTTGAAATCCCCAGTGCGCCTTGCATCCCATCCTTTTATGCATCCCCTTTCCTTCGGCTGCTTTATTTAATTCTTCAATTATTTTCGAGAGGCGGGAATATGACAAAATGTCATTAATTGGGACGCGGCTTGCTCTTTGAGTTAGAGCGGGTGGGTCTGATATGCCCTGATGAGAATTCCGGGCGTATCGGGTCGTGCAATATGTTTGATAAAATGGAGAAATAAGATATGAGCAAGAACAGGAAACACAACGAGAAAGTTGAGAAAAGGACTGAGGAACAAGAAGTTATTCCTGACGAGAAAGTCGCTGAGAAAACTTCCGGGAAGCCTGAGGAAGAGAGCAATGAGAATGAGGAAAAGGCTGCCGATGAAAATAACGAACTGGAGGAACTGAAGAAGTCCACGGCTGAACTGGAGAAAAAACTGACAGCCACAGGTGACAAGTTGGCCAAAACAGAAGACGCTTATGTCAGGCTGATGGCTGAGTTCGACACATTCAGACGCCGTACTGCACAGGAGAAACTGGATATGGTGGCCACAGCGGCCGAAGACACCATCAAGGGAATTCTTGTGGTGCTGGACGACTGCGAAAGGGCGATGAAGGTTCTTGCCGAATCCAACGACTCGGCTGCGGCAAAAGAAGGCACGGAACTGATTTACAATAAACTCATGGCCTACCTCAAGAGCAAGGGGCTCACACCGATAGAGGCGATGGGCACTGACTTCGACACTGACGAGCATGAGGCTGTAGCCCAGTTCCCGGTTGAAGATCCCCAGAAGAAAGGAAAGGTCTTCGACGTTGTCCAGACCGGCTACAAACTCAACGGCAAAGTGATACGCTTCGCCAAGGTTGTTGTGGGAATTTGAGACTCCCATATGACATCAGTCAATTAGCGAGAAAATAGGAGAAGCGGCAATTATGGCAGAAAAGAGAGATTATTATGACGTGCTCGGCGTAGCGAAAACGGCGACGGCCGACGAGATAAAGAAGGCGTACAGAACGCTGGCAATAAAATATCATCCGGACAAAAATCCTGGCAACAAGGAAGCCGAAGAGAAGTTCAAGGAGGCAGCCGAGGCGTATGCTGTGCTCAGCGATCCGGAAAAGAGAAAGAAGTACGACCAGTTCGGTCATGCCGGCCTTGGAGACAATCCGGGACCTGACTTCAGTGGAGGGTTCGGAGACCTTAACGACATCTTGAACAATCTGTTCGGAGGCGCGTTCGGAGGGTTCTCCGGAAGTTTCGGCGGCGACGGTGGATTCGGCGGATTCGGCGGATTCGGTGGCGCCCGTCAGCAAGAGCGCGTTTCAAGGGGCAAGGATATTAGGGTTCACGCCCGTCTAACCCTCGAGGAAGTGGCTCGCGGTGTCGAGAAAGAAATCACTATCGAAAGATTCGTGCCTTGTCAGGCATGCGGTGGCAAAGGCGCGAAGTCAGCTGCCGACATCAAGACCTGTCCGACCTGCAAGGGTACAGGACAATACAAGAGGGTCGTCCAGTCATTCCTCGGACAAACGGTCGCCTACTCGCCATGTCCGCAGTGCGGCGGTGAAGGGAAGATTGTGACAAATCCTTGTCCGAGCTGTGGGGGAAGCGGTCTCGTAAGAAAGCGCGAGACAGTGCGCGTGAAGATTCCCGCAGGAGTCGAGGACGGAATGCAGCTCAGAGTGACAGGGGCCGGAAATGCGGCCAAGAACAACGGAATCAACGGTGATCTTCTCGTTGTCATCGACATTGACACGCACAAGGACTTTGAGCGCAAGGACAACAATCTGTTCTACACTAAGGTGATTTCAGTGACAGACGCGATGCTCGGATGCGAGGTTGACATCCCGTGTCTCAACGGCACGTCACAGAAGCTCAGGATTGAGCCGGGCACGCAGTCCGGCACCGTGCTCACGATGCGCGGCAAGGGCCTTCCGTCCGTGAACAGCTACGGCTGCGGAAATCTCTACGTCAAGATTGGTGTTTGGATTCCGAAGAAACTCAGCCGCGAGAGCAAGGAGCTTGTCGAGGCGCTCGGAAGGTCTGCGGATGTGGTGCCTAATCCTACACGAGATGACAAGTCTTTCTTTGACAAACTGAAGAACTTGTTCTGAAGGGGCGCCTGACAGAAAATTGAATTAAAATGTTAGAATCAGAGCCTGAATGGAGAAATCCTTTCAGGTTTTTTTATTCCCAATCGGTGAGCTTGAGACGAAATTTGATGCTGGTGGAGAGACGGCCTTCTTCGCCCTTGATGCGGGAGGGAAAGGTGCGACGGGATTCCTCAATGAAGCCGAGCTTGCGGAAGACGTTGCCTTCGGAATCGAAGCCTGAACGCAGAGGACGGCCAGGAATGGCTGTGGAGATGGCATAGGTCATTATGTCGTCAGGGTGGCGGTCGGTGATGAACGCGTCCAGGAGTTTGCCCATACCGCCAATCACACGAGTGTCATCAAGAGAGGCATAGCGTACCCATTCGTAGGAACTCACGACTCTCCCCTGCTTTTCCCAGCGGCGGGCGTTCGAAAACGTTGCCACAGCCACAAGTTCCCCAGACGAGGACTCGACAGCCATGCGGCTATCACCAGAGATCGCCATCGGGTCCTTGCCGGAAAGCGAACGCAGTTCTGCGGCCCCCGTTGTTCGCCGGCGAAACAGACCATAGCAGTCACGGCACGAGGCTTTTCCATAAACATGGTTGGCATCAAGGAATGAATCGGCAGTCTTCCTGTCGATCTTCCGGACCTCGCAGTTTCTGGCGAACACGGTCCGTGACGTTATTATCGGGTCATTATACTCCATTGCTGCCTCATATCCTCGTGGCAGCGGTATAATCTGCCATAACGGATTCCCACGCGAAGATATAAATGCTTTGCATATCCTCAAAACATAAAGACGAAAATCATTTTTTTCAAGAAATATGCGTCCAAAAATTTGCAATGTAAAATTTTATTCCTACCTTTGCAATCCCAAAACGGAAATGGTGCCATAGCTCAGTTGGTAGAGCAAAGGACTGAAAATCCTTGTGTCCCTAGTTCGATTCTCGGTGGCACCACTTCAAACCCCTCTCAGTACATTCTGAGAGGGGTTTTCTTTAAGATGTGTACCTAATTGTGTCACCTTCAAGAATGACAACCTCATTACTGAATCGTCGAGGAGGAACGCCTTCCCGCAGACTCCCTGAAAGACGAGACCCTTACAATCCTCAAAAACCTGCACCTCATCTCTGAGTCCGGCAATCTACGTATCGCGGCCCTCATCCTATTCGGTTCACATCCCAAGGATTTTGTACGCAATATTGACTTCCGCATTGGCCGATTCATCAGCGACGAATCCGACCTCCTCTTCCAGGACATTATCGAGGGAGACATCATCCGGATGGCCGACAGGATTATGAAGGTCCTTCGGTCCAAGTACCTTGTTTCCTATATCGGGTATGAAGGGATGAAGCGCACGGAGCCGTTGGAGATTCCGGAAGCAGCTCTGCGCGAGATTATATACAACGCCCTCATTCACAGGCTGTACACCGGCACTTGGGTTCAGATGAAAGTCTATAACGACCGCATTTCCGTCTGGAACGAAGGCACCTTGCCGGAAGACTTCCCGGTAGAAATGCTGCTGCAGGAGCATTCATCCCGCCAGCGCAATCCGCTCATCGCAAACGTTTTCTTCCTCGCCGGCTTTGTCGAAACCTGGGGCCGTGGCATCAAGAAGATACGCAGGACCCTCCAGGGTGTCGGCCTGCCTGATCCCCTCTTTGAGGAAAACTGCGGCGGCGTGCGAGTCACAATCCAGCGCCCCCGTAACATCGCCAACCTTGGCGCAGTAAGTGGCGATGATTTTAACGATGATTTTTCTACTGAAAATCAGCGACTTAGCATTTTAGAGGATCAAATGAAACTGGACTTTGGCGATGATTTTGGCGATGAAAAACAGGTCTATACAGTTATCATTGCCTCACCGAAAATCAGCCAGCCTCAGATAGCCAGAATCACGGGTATTAGTGCGCGTTCTGTATCACGCATCATCAGCCGACTGAAAGAATACGGTTATCTCAAGCGCCTTGGCAGCGACCGTAAAGGTAGTTGGGAGTGTTTAAGGTAAACAATACCCCTCATTTCCATCAGTTCCCTTATTTCTATTAAATAATAGCAACCCTCATTCATAAAGAGCATCTTAATGGCTCTCGAATTTGGCACTGTAGAACGCATCATCTCAACCCAAGGAGGAGGTCAACCTTTAACAGTTAGCCTCCTCCTTGGTCTCATCATAGAGTCATGTTAAAGGAAATTATTGCTGTCCGCTAAAAGTGAGCGGGAGGGACTCGCGCCAAAGGCGTGGGAGGGATAGCACCGACAGGTGCGTACCCGTCCGAAGTCTCTTGACCATCCGGCGCTCCAAAGGCTTATCTACTACAAAGTCAGAAAAAAATCATAATCCCCAAATCGCCATTACAGCGGTCTGGGGACTTGATATATCATAGATATAGCCCTATCTGTGTTTCAAATACAAGAATATACGTTTTATTTTATTTTCGTGCAAACTAATTGTATAATCCGTTAAATCACCACATTTCGACATTACGGCTTTTGCTTGTTCCGTTCCACCGGCGAGTGGGAACTATTGGTATTGTGCCTTATTATCTGTGTTTTATGATTAAGATAGTCATTCGTGGTTGAGACATAGGGCACTTTTCTCCCGCTTCTCTTCAGATTTTCACAGCGATTGAGTAACTTTGTCGGATATGTTCGAAACCGGATTCATATCAGTGATTGTGCCGCTCAAGTTGGAGTGGGAGCCGGTTTATGCGCTGGGCGGATCTGTAAAAGAGTTTTGTACCACTCACGGGAAAGAGTCAAGGGATATCGCTGTCGGAGACAGAGTCCGGCTGCGTTTTGCGGGAAAGGAATATGTCGCAGTGGTCAGCAGAGTGAACGTCAATCCGACAACCGCACCGGATAAAGTGAAAACTGTGGAGGAAGTCCTTGACTGGCCTGCGGTGGGTATGGAAGAGATTGAATTGTGGAGACAGATTGCTTCCTATTATATGTGCAGCATCGGGGAGGTTTATAAAATGGCCTATCCGTCAATGAAGATGATTGCCTCCGGAATGTCCCGTAATGCAAAGGCGGAGCTTAGAGCACAAAGGGATTATGAAAAACATTTGTTGCGAATTGGCCGGATTAAGGAACGCATTGAACGACGAGAAGAACAGCTCCGCAGAGCAAAGAAAGAGAGCGTAATCGAGCGTCTCAAAGCCGAGATTGCAGAACTTAATGGGCAACTGAGTTCACTCTCAGATGCTGAGATTGCCGGCAATGGAGAAAAACTTGCTTCGGGAAGTGAAAATGCCGAAGCGCAGTCTTATGGTGCTACGGAAAAATTTGAGGATTCGGATACTTTGGTTCTATCTCCCTCACAACTGGAGGCCTACGGAAAGATTGAGGAGGCTTTTCAGGCAGGCAAACCGGCTCTCCTTCAAGGCATTACCGGCTCAGGAAAGACGGAAATCTACACAAAGCTTGCGCAGGAGGCCATATATTCTGGAAAAAATGTTCTCTATCTCGTGCCTGAGATTGCGCTGAGCCGGCAGCTGGAGGAGCGCATGAATAGATACTTTCCGGGGGAACTGATGTGCTACCACTCAGGGCTGACGGCTGCGGAAAGACAGAATGTGATGAGCACAGTCAGCGGACACGGGAAAACCTGCGGGAACAAAAACACGGCATACATCCTGCTCGGCACCCGCTCCGCCCTCTTTCTGCCGCATCACGACCTCGGACTTGTAATCGTGGACGAAGAACACGACAGTTCCTACAAACAGGACTCCCCCGCCCCGCGCTACAATGGACGGGATGTAGCTCTGATGCTTGCCGCAGAACATCACTGCAACATACTCCTCGGCTCGGCAACACCCTCATTCGAATCCCTCTATAACTGTGCCTGCGGCAGGTTCCGGCAAATCACGCTAAACGAGCGCTTCCACGGAAATGGGAATACTGACGTCGTGCTCATAGACACAAATGCGGAAAGAAAGAAGCATGGAATGGTAGGCTCCATATCCAGAAAGCTCATCGAAATTCTCAAAAATACACTTGAAACCGGAGGACAGGCAATGGTTCTGCGTGCGAGGAAGTCCTACGCGACGACGGTGCAGTGCAGCGAATGCGGGGCAATAATACGCTGCCCGCACTGCAATGTGAGCCTCAACTTGCAGAAATCTCGCGGTCGTCTCGTCTGCAACCATTGCGGCTACACGACGGCCTGGTCCGAACACATACCGCATCCGAGGCCTAACATGCCTGACGCCTCAGGTTTGGGGCACGCCCAGGTTCTGAACGTGAACGGTGCTGGTCAGGCGACGCAGCAACTGTGCAACGGCCGGCTTATAGCCTTTGGAGCCGGGACGGAAAAGATTGAGGAGGAGCTCAAGGCGATATTTCCGGAACGGACGGTGGCCCGGCTCGACTCCGACACCAGCGCGAAGACAGGGTGGCAGAAGAAGGTGCTCAAGGACTTTGCCGACAGAAAGATAGACATACTGCTCGGCACACAGATGCTGACCAAGGGGTTCGATTTCGACAACCTTAGTCTCGTGGCAGTCCTTCAAGCCGACTCACTGCTTGGGCAGCAGGATTTCAGGGCGGATGAAAAGGCAATGCAGCTTCTTGAGCAGTTCCGGGGAAGATGCTCGCGGCGTGGTCAGGAAGGAACTTTCGTCATCCAGACCGCACAGCCGGAACATCCTGTCTATCAAATGCTTCTAAACGAGAACACAAGGGCGCCGTTCCAGTATGAGAGTGTCTCTGAAGAACAGCGTCAGACACCAATTACAGCCGCGGAATACAAGACCGGACTCCTCGAAGAACGCCAGGCATTCCACTATCCTCCATACACGCGAATAATCAACATCATCCTGCGGGATGAAAAGTTGGAGCGTCTTGACAGGCTCGCCGGAACGCTCTCTCTGGTGCTCCGAGGTGCAGGGACGTTCCCGGGTCAGGGCGTCGATGTCACGCCACCGTTTGCCCCGGCAGTCGACAAACTGCGCGACGAATACATCCGAATCATCAGAATCAGCCTGCCCAAGGACAGGTGTCTTTCGTCCAACAAGTCCGCGCTCGGCAGACTCATAAGGAGTTTCGCCGCCGAACGCAAATACGACTCCCACATCACGATTGACGTCGATCCGTCATAAAATCCCGCAGCGTCAGCCATCTAAAAAGATCTGCCTATCACCCACTTGTAGTGTAGATTTCGCCAATTCTTGCATCTACGAAAAATCGTGGCAGGAGACTCAAAGCGTATGAAAAATTCTTATTCCCCAGTAAGGACATTGATCTGGCCGGGGAGACGGTCTACGGAAATAGGAATATTGCCGATTACCTCGCCGTCAACCTCGACACGGACGCCCGGGCCGTCAAGAGGCTCGACGGTCAAGTTCGCGCAGCGTGCGAAGATGAGCTCCGGATTGGAGGAAAGGAGCTTTCCGGAGAAAAGAGTCGGAACAGCACGGATAATCTTGAAGATAGGCAGGACCGGAATGATGGTGACATCGAGAAGCCCGTCGTCCATGACGGCGCCCGGGACCTGCATCATACCGCCTCCCGAATATTTCCCGACACCCATCGCAATTGAAAGAGAGTCTCCTTCAAAGATTGTCTTCCCGTCGGCAACCACGCGGCAGCGAAAAGGCTTGCAGCGCAGCACATTGGAGACAAGAACCTTGAGATAGAGAATCTTGCCGCTCTTGCCGGAATTCTTTTCGAAATTTACCTGATGGCAGATGTTCGCGTCAAAACCGACCCCTCCGACATTCGCCATATAGGAAACCACATCAGTAGAAGTTTCGCTGTCACGCCCCTTTATGCGGAAGACATCCTGCTTCCCGAAATGTTCATTTTTCAGAAGACGAGTTATCTCTATAGGATCCTTAGGAACACCGAGAGTCCGTATCCAGTCATTGCCGGAACCCACAGGAATGACGGCAAGCGTAAAATCGGAAAGCGAGGGAATATGTGCGCCTGCCTCGAAAGTGGCTGCAACAGAGGACATTTCGATGAAGCGGACAATACCCTCAAGCACTTCGTGCACGGTGCCGTCCCCGCCGACGGCAAGGAAACGCCTGTAGCCGGATTCACAGGCCTTTATGGTAATTTCTATGGCCGCCCCGCTCTGCCATGTCGTCCTATACTCGTACTCGATGCGGCTCTCCTTCAGCACCGTTTCCGCCTTCGGCCATTCCGTCACTGTCTTTCCGGAACCCGCATTCGGATTCACGACGGCATACCATATTTTTTCTATCGGCAACATACTGCGTTTTCAAAATGAACGACAAAAGTAGTAAATTCCGAACAAGGAATGAAAATTATTTCGTATTTTTGCAAAATGTGCGAGTTCTCGACCAATGTCGGAGTGTTTTTGCGCAAAGAATGTTTTATATATGGGAAAAGTCATAGCCATCGCGAATCAGAAGGGCGGAGTGGGCAAGACCACGACCGCCATCAACCTTGCCGCTTCTCTTGCCGTGCTTGAGAAGAACGTCCTCATCATCGATGCCGACCCACAGGCAAACACGACGTCCGGACTCAATTTCTCCCCGGAAAACGAGGAGAAGAGAACACTCTACGAACTCATGATTGGAGAACGTTCTGTGGAGGACGTGCTGATACAGACGGAGATAGCGAGGCTTCAGATGATTCCGTCGAACATCAACCTCGTTGGTGCGGAAATCGAGATGCTCGGCACGGACGAGAGAGAGTCCATTCTGAAGAAAGCCCTTGCCCCGGTGCGTGACAACTATGACTACATAATCATAGACTGTTCGCCTTCCCTCGGCCTGATTACGGTGAACTGCCTCACGGCGGCTGATTCTGTGATGATTCCGGTGCAGCCGGAGTTCTTCGCGCTTGAGGGGCTTGGCAAGTTGCTCCAGACGATACGACTCGTGCAGGGCGGAGTGAATCCGTCGCTGACCATCGAAGGTTTCGTCGTGACGATGTACGACGGCAGGACAAAAGTTCACAACCAGGTTGTGGAGGAACTCAAGGACCATTTTACGGACATGGTATTCAACACCATAATACAGAGAAACATACGTCTAAGCGAAGCTCCATCGCACGGCAAACCGATCATTCTCTATGACGTGATTTGCAACGGAACGACGAATTACCTCAACCTCGCAAAGGAAGTTCTCGAGCGCAACGGAGACACCGTAAAAAAATAGACATTACAGGACTTAATAGGATATAGATATATGGCGTCTAAAACTCAGAGAGGATTGGGAAAGGGCCTCGGGGCACTGCTCGGAGAGACAACTGACCTGGAAAACATCCGCAAGCCGGTCGGATATGTCAACAAGGTAGTCGTAAGCACCGAAACGGCTGAACAGCCACGTAATTCGGCGGATATACTTATGATTCCGATTGACATGATCGAGCCGAACCCGTTTCAGCCACGAATGACCTTCGACCAGGATGCACTTGCGGAACTGGCCGAATCCATCAGGACTCTCGGGCTCATCCAGCCGATTACGGTGAGAAAGAAATCATCTGACAGATACCAGATTATCAGCGGCGAGCGGCGCTTCAGGGCCTGCAGGCTCGCAGGAATGGAGATGGTCCCGGCCTACATCCGCAACGCAGACGACCAGGGAATGCTGGAGATGGCGATTGTGGAGAACATCCAGAGAGAGAATCTCGACCCGATTGAAGTGGCGATGAGCTACCAGAGGCTGATTGACGAGTGCAACCTGACCCAGGAGCAGATGGCCCTGAGGGTCGGCAAGAAAAGGGCCTCTGTCACGAACTACCTTCGTCTGCTGAAACTGCCGGCAAAGGTGCAGCACGATCTCAAGGTCGGACAGGTCAGCGTGGGACACGCCAAAGTGCTTCTCGGAGTAGAGGACCCTGAAGTTCAAGAACTTCTCTGCGACCTTGTCGTCAAGGACGGGCTTTCCGTGCGCCAACTTGAGAACAGGATCCACCGCCTTGCGAAGGAAGCCGAAAATGGAAAAGCAAAGGAAGGGGATGACGCCCAGGAGCTCCCGGACGACTACTTCAAGGTGCTTGAGATTTTCGGAAAATACTTTGACAACAGCATCAGCCTCAAGCGTTCTGGGGCTGGAAAGGGTACGATTACGATTCATTTCTCTTCGGACGATGAGGTGAAGAAGTTTCTCGATGCCCTCGAAAAATCAAACCTTTAACTTGCCGGGATGGGACGACTTCGTGTTTTCATAGCTATTCTTGCTGCCGGCCTTTGCCTATGCTGCGTCAACGCACACGCGCAGTTCAAAGACCAGGCCTTTCAGCAGAATTACAATGACTCCACGACGACTGAAAAGGCCGACACAACTGACAAGTTATTCTCATTCAAGGAACTCTTCCAAGGTCTCGGGCATAAGAAGGATATTAAAATCGGAACAGTTTTCGGAGGCTCGCTCATTCTTCCCGGAAGCGGTCAGATTTATAATCGCGACTATTGGAAACTGCCCGTAGTTTACGGCGGTATAGCGGCCTGCGCCGGAGTCGGAGGCTACTACACAAGCCAATACAAGAAATCAGTTGCGGCAGGAACGCCGAACGAGACATACAAGACTACCGCCACCTGGCTCTATGTCGGGGCCGGACTGGTCTATTGGGGGTCGATACTCGACGCCGCTGCCTTCTACCCCTCCAACGGAAAGCCGAACCCGGGAAGGGCAGCCATATATTCAGCCTTGCTCCCAGGTCTCGGACAAGCCTACAATGGCGAGTATTGGAAAATCCCGGTCTATTACACCGGGCTGATGACGGCAGGATACTTCGTCTGGAACAACAACCTCAACTACAATAGATTCAGAAACATATACAAGGAAGCCACAAGTGGGGAGACCACCTACACCGGACCGATTACTGCCGAGCAGGCCAAGTACTACAGAGATTCCTACCGACGCTTGAGGGACTACTCCATAGTCGCCACCGCACTTGTCTATGTTCTTCAGATCATTGACGCAAACGTCTTTGCATTCATGTATGACTTCGAGGTCAGCGACGACATATCTATGAGTGTCGAGCCTGCAGTGCTCGCGCCGGACAACGTCTACGCGATGAGGACGCCATCATCATACGGAGGGAATGCGGTCGGGATGAAGATTGGCTTCAGGTTTTAAAGAATTATGATGAAAAAGGGATTTATGATTATGGCTGCGGTGACTGCCGCGGCACTTTCTTTCGGGATTCAGGCTCATGCACAATATTTTGACACAGAAGAGATTGTGGAAGAATCAGCCGCATCTGTCAAAGACACGTCACGTCACCACACAAAGGAGGACAGCATAGAGACGGCATTTCTTGCCGACAGTCTGCAGGGACAGCATACTCTTGACAGCCTCCTGTTAGCGTTCTACGGGAAGAATCAGAGCGTTGAGTTTACCGCTCTCAACGACCTTGACACAGCGGCCGTCCGCTACACATCCCAGGTTTCGGACTCGGTCTTTGTCCGGAGACTCAACGAAATACACTCATTCATCCCACTCGCCTACAACGACATCATAAAGAACTACATAATTCTCTATTCCGAGAAGATGCCCGAAAAGATGGGGCGCGTCATCGGGCTTGGAAACTATTATTTCCCTATTTTTCAGGAGACGTTCAACCGCTACGACATTCCCGAGGAACTTCGCGCCATGGCAGTGATCGAGTCCATGCTCAAGTATGACGCGATGTCGAGGGTTGGTGCCCGTGGCATCTGGCAGTTCATGTACTACACCGCAAAGAAATATGGACTGACCATCAATTCATTCGTGGATGAAAGGCTTGATCCCGTGAAGGCGGTCGACGCGGCGGCAAGGTATCTGAAGGACTCATACGAGATTTTCGGCGATTGGTCGCTCGCCATTGCCTCCTACAACTGCGGGCCTGGCAATGTAAACAAGGCAATCAAACGTTCAGGGAAGAAGGATTTCTGGGACATATACCACTATCTTCCGCGTGAAACAAGAGGCTATGTGCCGGCATTCGTGGGAGCGCTCTACGCCTTGAACTACTATAAGGAATGCGGGATTACTCCGGAAGAAGTGAACATGCCGACCCAGATTGACACCTTCCATGTAAACAGGATGTTGCATTTCAAACAGGTGAATGAGCTTACCGGTGTACCTATGGATGTCCTGAAAGTGCTAAACCCACAGTACACCCACGACATCATCCCCGGCAGCGCGACAGATACGTGGATTCTACGCATTCCGGCAGACTACACAGGCAATTTCATCGCAGTCGAGGACAGCATCCATCTCCACAAAGCCGATACACTGCTCAACCCAGTGACAATCAAAAAGATAAAGGATGGCGGAGACGGGCAGAGGATTGCCTACAAGGTGAAGAAGGGTGACTATCTCGGCAAGATTGCCGCACGCTATCACTGTTCAGTGAGCCAGATTCAGAAGTGGAATCATCTCAGGGGAACCAACATACGCGAAGGACAGACGCTGTATATCTACCGAGGCGGCAAACGATAAGTCTCCCTTCACACACGAAGCATCCGTCATCGCGAACAAGCCACCTTCCATCTCGGCCAAAGATAGAGGACCTTGCTACGTCAGAATCCCAGAGTCAGCATCAGCCGGCCCTCGGCCTTATCCGGCTTCCGCTTATCATGCGGCATGAATGGATAGGTGAAATACGCTAACCGAGCAGACAGTTTTCCTGCACGGCAGAACTTCCAATTGAGGTAAAACGAGCCCCACACTCCCCTACCATAGAATGCCGGTACATTAAAGCGCCCCGGCAGGTCATGTTCATAAACATAAATCCGTCCTGCCCAATTATCCACGCTGAACAGTCCGCCTCGAAGATAGGCAGAAAGTGTCCCGGTGGCACGGCAACTTTCTTCAAGGAATGCCACCATTCCCCATTTTCCGCTATGGCTAAAACTCACGGATGCCACGCTTGCCCACATTTCCGAATATCCGACAGTCACGTCACCCCTACAACTGAACACACCGCCGTCTTCAATATTGCCAAGATCGATATTTTCACGAAACCTCAAGGCAACAGCGGAAGTCTTGCCCCAACGAAAACGATAGCGGACATCCACGCGGCAGTCGTTTGTGCCCGGCAAACGTGTTTTTGCGTCTTTAGCTTCTGACTGTCCGGAAGCATTGTCGGAGCTGTCGCCGGTAGAGTGTCTCAGACGAAGCGACACTGCGGCGGAATGTCCACTGCGCGAGGTGAATTCGGACGTAAGCAGAGCGATATGTTTTGAGAGGGTGTATCTGAATGAGGCACCTGAGCGAAAATGCTCTGCAAGCTGCGGAGATGTGGCGGAGACGAGTGCCCTGAAGGGCATACCGATGCCTCCCGCAAGCTCGGACGCAATGTCAATGCCCCCGAAACAGCCCCGAAAATCAACGGAAAAATCAGCTGTACAAGATGCTACTGTCGGAGTTCCGGCCACCACGGAAGTGAGCCCGAGAGAAAAGCGGCGATGCCACCAATTGCAGTTAAGCAGCCCCTGAAATCCGGCTACATCGCTTTTCTTTCGCGATGAGTTTATCTGCCCAAGAAGCGCCCTTTTCAGTCCCGGTGCGGTCACAGCGGTGCTGAATGTGACCTGTCCGGCCTCAAAGGTGACGCCAAATCCTGTTTGGGCATAATTTCCTGTCAGCGAACGCGAAGCCTTGATTCCGGTCGGGCGTCGTATCAGGGAACTGACCGAGGAAGGGTCGTCAATGGTCATTGTATTCCATGCGGCGAGACCCTGACCGAATCTCATGTTAAAGTCCCCGGCATAGAGCCGAAGCCGGTTTCCGAGCAGTGACATTGCAGACGAGAGCGACAACACAGACATTTCGTTCCGTACGGGCTGCCAGAGTCCCTCCCCCGTCCTCATCCGGCTCCAGGTGCCTGCCCCGGCAAAACCGAATTCATATTTTTCTCCGCACGAGACACGGCAATCCGACCCATATACACCGGAAACGTCAGCCGACCCGACTCCGGAGGCCGCAGTCCCTCCCGCTCTCCATGCAGATGAGGTTCCGGAATAAAGCCGTCCGTCATAGTGCCAGCCCCCCTTCTCTGGCGCATCACCGAAAGTGATGAAAAATGAAAGGGCTTCAGCCGTCTCCTCGTCAAATCCGTCAATGACAGCGAGTTCACTCCGACTGAGCACCGGGCCCGTCGCGGAGATATAGTCCAACAGAACCACCACCTGAAAATCAGTGAACAATCCGCTCTCGGACAATGCCCGACGGGAAGCCGAGTTTATGTTCAGAGGATGGCCGCTCAGCCAGACAAACCTCTCAGTCTCATGTTCGTCCAGTTCCTCGGCCGAGGCCGCCCCGACAATCAGCATGATTGCCTCAATCAGCGTCATCACAACATTCATACACGTTAGTTTTTAATGATTACTTAGCAGACAGCCCACTTCGATTGAGCACATCAAAGTTCATGAAAGAGGCTAATCGGGCCGCCGAATGGCAATATTATGGACATTCACACACAAAAGTGTTGTATTTCAAAATAAAAACTCAAAAAATTTCTTTTTTTTGATGTTTATATGCTATTTTTGCGGCTTATTTTTAAGTATTTCATACTATTATGGATAAGATTTCGGTTTTGGACAAGACATTCGTTCCTTTCATTGGACACGACGAGCTGATGGGCTGCATTGACAGTGTGGCTGAGAGAATCAACAAGGATTTTGAGGGGGCGACTGACGTTCCCATCGTGCTTTGTATTCTGAACGGAGCAATCATGTTCACCGGAGAGCTGATGCAGCGGCTGAACTTTCCATGCCAGCTGGTTTCGACAAAGATGACCTCATACGTAGGCACATCAACGACGGGTGAAGTCCAGCAGACAATGCCTCTGACGGCCTCAGTAAAGGGCCGCAGAGTCATCATAGCCGAAGACATCATCGACACCGGCCTGACAATCCGCGCAATGAAGAAAATCCTCGAGGACGAAGGCGCCACTGAAGTCAGGGTCTGCACCATGCTCTTCAAGCCGGAAGCCTACCGTACCGGCGAGCATATAGACTATGTCGGGAAGGAGATTGCCAACAGGTTCATCATAGGCTTCGGCCTCGACTATAACGAACTCGGGCGCAATCTGCGCGACATCTACGTTTTGGAAGACTGAACATTTCGTCCTAACGAAAAAAGATAAATCATTATGAAATATTACGTATTGTTCGGCCCTCCGGGTGCCGGAAAGGGAACGCAGGCAAGTGCGATGGTGGAAAGATATAACCTCCACCACATATCAACAGGGGCATTGCTCCGAAAGGAAATTGCAGCAGAAACGGAGCTTGGCAAACAGGCACGCGAACTCATTGACAAGGGCTGCCTTGTGCCGGACGAGGTCGTCGAGGCAATGATTGTGTCGGAGTTCGACAAGATGCAGGATGCCGTCGACGGTTTCCTTCTCGACGGCTATCCACGCACTCTTGACCAGGCCCGCTCGCTCGATAGTCTTCTTGCGAAGAAAGGAGAGAAACTCACTTCCGTCGTTTCCATCATGATCCCCGATGAAATGATATTCGACCGCATCCGCCACCGTGCGAAAATCGAAGGACGCGAGGACGACGCCAGCGACGACATCATCGCCAATCGCATATCCACCTATCACCAAAAGACCGAACCGCTAGTCGAATTTTACAAGGATGCAGGGAAATACACTGAAATCAACGGCACCGGCACCATCGATGAGGTCCGCGACAACATCTTCCGCATCCTCGACACACACTGAAGCAAACTTTCGCTATCTTTGCGGTTGCTAAGTAAAAGATTATGGCAGAAAGCAATTTCATAGACTACGTCAAGATTTTCTGCGCTTCGGGAAACGGGGGCGCGGGGTCGATGCATTTGAGGAGGGAGAAATATGTGCCTAAAGGAGGGCCGGACGGAGGGGACGGAGGACGAGGAGGGAATGTCATTCTGCGGGCAAATCCTCAGTTCTGGACATTGATTCATCTTAAGTATCAGAAACATATACGCGCGGAGCACGGAGAGGCCGGAAGCGGGGCACTTTGCAACGGCAAGGCTGGGAAGGATGTCTATCTGGACGTGCCGCTCGGGACTGTGGCTAAGGACGCGGAGACTGGCGAGGTTCTGCACGAGATGGTGGAGCCGGGAGAGGAATACGTGCTTGTCAAAGGCGGGCGCGGAGGATTGGGCAACGCCAACTTCAAGAGTCCGACCAATCAGACACCAAGGTATGCCCAACCGGGGGAACTCGGTTCAGAGGGCTGGTATATCCTTGAGTTGAAACTGCTTGCGGATGTGGGACTTGTAGGCTTCCCTAATGCCGGTAAATCCACGCTGCTTTCGACAGTGTCGGCAGCAAAGCCGAAAATCGCCAACTATGCGTTCACAACATTGGAGCCGAGCGTCGGAGTGGTGCGCTACTATGACGACCAGTCGTTCGTTATGGCCGACATTCCTGGAATCATAGAGGGGGCGCACGACGGCAAGGGGCTTGGAATCAGGTTCCTCCGGCATATTGAGAGGAACTCCGTGTTGCTGTTCATGATTTCAGCCGAAGAGGAGGACATAAAGAAAAGCTATGAGATACTTCTCGATGAGCTGCGGGAATACAATCCGGAACTGCTTGTGAAGAGCCGCGTACTTGCCGTGACAAAATCGGATATGCTTGACGAGCATCTTGAGGCCGAGATTGAGCCGATGCTGCCGGAAGGAGTGCCGCACGTGTTCATTTCCTCATTCACCGGAGAGGGGATACAGCGACTGAAGGATCTCCTGTGGGAAAGCTTACATAAATAACGGAGGGGCGCTCCATCCTTTTATGCATCCCCTCCCCGAACTGCTTACATAAGAAAACAAAGATAATTATGATACAACACCTTACTACGATGCTCGAACAGCTTGAGATGCTTGACAAGGAAGCGACACTCGCAATCAACACCAGCGGCGGAGTATTCACGGATGCCGTGATGCCCGTGTTCTCGCATGTAAAGGTGTGGATTCCGCTCTACATTGTCGTGCTCGGGATTGTCATCTACCGTATGGGCTGGAAGGCCGGGCTTATAGTCACGCTCGCTCTCGTGCTGAACGTTGTCTGCGCAGACCAGCTTGCAAACATTGTCAAGCACACCGTAGCGAGGTTGAGACCATGCGTAGATCCGTGGATGACGGCGCATGGAGTCAGGGTGCTTGAAGGCGGAGGTGGATACGGATTCTATTCTGGGCATGCCGCAAACGTGTTCTCCTTCGCGATATGCTCGATGCTCTGCTTGTCCTTCATAAGAAGCCGCAAAGGGGCGATGGGGCGAGAAAGCAGCCGGAACAGAAAAATATTTCTCGGGATATACGGAAGCGTGATCTTTCTTTGGGCAACGGCAGTCAGCATCAGCCGAGTCTATTGTGGTAAACACTTTCTCGGAGACATCACTGTCGGAGCATTCTCCGGCCTCATCACAGGAAGCCTTCTGGCCCTCGCGGCGATAATGACGGTCAAGTACATAAAGGCAATCCGCGAGTCCATCCGACCGGAAATAGCATAAAGAACTCTACAGTTTTGCCCTATAGGGTCGAAACTACCTTTTCCATCCTCGTACCGCGCGACCCCTTTATGAGTATTGCTGCGGAAGAAAACTCGGCCTCATGAGAGGCAATGTAGGCAGCAAGCTCGTCCGACGTGCGAAAACAACGCTCTGCCCCGGCTTTGCGGAACTCCTCTCCTACAAAATAGCCTTCAAAGCCATAGTCCGCGACAGAATGAAGAACCTTCGCATGTTCCGCTACTGACTCATCTCCAAGTTCCAGCATATCTCCAAGCAGGACAATTTTCCTCGCCGCGTCAAAACCGGAGAAATTGTCCAGCGCCGCCTTCATGCTCGACGGATTGGCATTGTAGGCATCGACAATGAGAATGTTACGACTCGTGCGCTGCATCTGTGAACGGTTGTTTGAAGGCACGTATGACGCGACCGCTGCGATGGCTTCCGTTTCAGGAACACCGAAGAAACGCCCAATACAGAGAGCCGCGAGAACATTGTCGGCATTATAGGAGCCAACAAGGTTCGTGTCCACCTCCCGTCCGTCGGCAAGAAGGAGACGGAGATAGGGATGTGCGGCATCGGACTCCAAGACGCGGGCTCCGGAAAAATGAAGCCCGTATGGGACAGCAAGCAGCTTTTTGGAAGCGCTTTTCCGACAATCACGCCCGAGAAAAGCCGCCCTGTCAAAGGCGCAGTCCTCCGGCATAGTCACGAAGCCCCGTGAAGTTGCCATCTCAACCAGCAGCGGATTGTCCTGATTTATGAAGACAGTTCCAGCTCCCCCGCCATTTTCTGCGATGAAGTCGTACATTTCTCCTTTCGTGGCTTTCACGCCCTCAAACGAGCCAAACCCCAGAAGGTGTCCCTTGCCGACATTTGTGATGAGTCCGAAATCTGGAGCCGCGATATCTACAAGTTCCTTTATGTCACCGGGATGGCTCGCACCCATTTCGATAACGGCGATTTCCGTATCGGCCGGCATTCCCAAGATGGTAAGAGGAACACCGATGTTGTTGTTGAGATTGCCGCAGGTCGCATGGGTGCGAAATCTTGCGGACAGTACGGCTTTGATGAGTTCCTTAGTCGTTGTCTTGCCGTTCGTTCCTGTAAGGCCCAGAACGGGAATGGCAAACCGGTCGCGGTGGTAGCGGGCAAGTGCTCGGAGCGCCAAAACAGCATCCGGAACAGGGATGAGACGAGGATCGTCCGCGGCCGCAGCCGAAACCGGAGAGTTACTGTCAACGACAGCATAGGCAGCACCTGCTTCAAGTGCCTTGAGAGCATACTCGTTGCCGTCAAAATTCTCTCCCTTTAGTGCAAAAAAAAGCTCTCCCCCACTGATTTTTCGACTGTCGGTAGCAACCTTGCCCCCGCAGGTGGTGAATATATTATATAACTTGTCTATGTCCATATACAAAAGTCTTTAGAAACCTTCAAAAAATAACCTGCATCATCTTTCTCATTCTTTTAGGTCTATATTTCGATTTCATCGCCCTTTTCTACGTTCGGCATAGCCCAAGCAAGCTTGGCTCTGCTCTCACTTATCGAAAAGATTCTTTTCTCATCAGTCGTGTACATCCAGTACACTCCTTCTTCCAAAAGAAATCTATACTCGAAAATAATTGACAAATCTGAAGCAGTTTATTTTTTTTCATGTTTCTTAGCCGAGACAAAAAATCGTCCACAAATGACAATGACGCGCCAAAAATGAAAATCAGCGTCCCGTTGAACCGAGTCCACCTTCACCGCGGGACGTACTGTCAAGCTGCTCAACCTCCTCCCACTCAAAACGCTCATAACGCGCGAGTACCATCTGTGCTATGCGCTCTCCGGGATTGATAACAAAGTCCTTGTCAGACAGGTTTATGAGTATGACTCCGACCTCACCGCGATAGTCTGCATCTATTGTCCCAGGCGTGTTGAGAACCGTGATACCATGCTTCGCCGCAAGACCGCTGCGCGGACGCACCTGAGCCTCCGTTCCCTTGGGAAGCGCGATGCGAAGTCCGGTAGGCACTACAACCCGCTGCAAAGGCGCCAACGTAATCGGGTCATCAATGTTAGCCTTAAGGTCAACTCCGGCAGAGCCTTCCGTCGCATACGAGGGAGCATCCCAGCGCGAATCGTTTATAATCCTTACTTTCATCTTCACATGTTTTTAGACTGCAAAGGTAGCAAGAATTCCGCATCTTCACGCAAAACTCCGGACGAAACAAACGGATGTGACTACACAAATTCCACGGAACGAAGTTCCAGTCCAAGTTCGCTGACCATTGCGCTGACGCTCTCGTATGAATTGTCCGATGAAATGAACGTGTTCATGAGACTGATGATTGAATCTGTACGCATATCCCTTAATTTTTAATGTTTCATATCCTGTTCTTCAGAGCCGTTCCAAAGACCTTTCCTCTGAATTACGATGCAAAATTAAAGTGAGCTTGCGCAAAACCATTGCACAAGCTCACTTTTTTATAAAAATTTCTCTGTCGTAGAAACTAATTGCTCCCTTTCCCCGGCTTGAGGTTGACGAGTGCCTCAACTACGTTCACGATATAGTCACCAATCTTCTCGCATTCGACGATCAGATCCATGTAGGCTGAACCAGTCGCGTACTCATATTTGCCCTCGTTCAAGTCAATTATGTTCTGTTCCTTGAGATTGTTGCGCATCTCGTTGATGTTCTGTTCAGTGTTGAGCGTCAACTTGAGGTCACCGAGATGCTGGCCGTTGTCCTTGAGAATCGCGGCCATCTGGTCGAACGCAGTGCGGACGAGGTCGAACATTGCGGCGAAATTCTCGTTCATCGACTGCGTGAAGACGATATGGTTCTCGTTGCGGCGCTGCAGGATTCGAGCCATGTTGTAGTAGCTGTCACCGATGCTCTCAATTTCCGAAATCTCGCGGAGCTTGGCCTGAATGGAGTGCTTGGATTCATCACTCAGGCGTCCGTCAGCAACCCGGCTGAGATAGGCCGCAATCTCGACTTCCATGTTGTCGCTGATGTTTTCATATTTCTGAACCCTGAGGAACAGCGACGAAAACTCGTCCTGATCCGACTCCGAGAACATCTGCTGAATCATCTCGTGCATCCTGTACGTCCTGTCGCTCATGAGGACTATCTCCTTGTGCGCCTGGAGGATGGAAAGCTCTGAAGTTGACATGAGACCTCCGGATATGAACTCGAGATGAGACTTGCCGTCGTCCTCCAGATTTTTCTCTCTGCGCGACGGGATGAAAAATGTCACAGCCTTTACATAGAATTTGGTGAACCATATCATCACCCCTATATTGATAAGGTTGAAGACAGTATGAAACATTGAGAGACCGAAAGAGACATAATACTGCATCGCCGCAAAGTTCGCGATCAGCGCCTCGTTTCCGTCAACCGACGGGTCAAGACGTCCATCAGAAAGTGCAGCGACAGTCGAAGGATCCGCGGAGCTTGCGTAGGTATAGAGAGCATTCGGGTCGCCGACACAGCCGGTCGTTATCCATGATATGAGCTTCATGTAGGGATGATAGAGAGCAAGAGCCCAAACGGAGCCGAGGAGATTGAACATCAAATGCCCCGCAGCCGCACGTTTTGCCATGACATTTCCGGAAACGGACGCTATGATAGGCGTGATGCAGGTTCCGATGTTGCCGCCAAGCACGAGAGCCGCGGCGAGGTCAAAGGTAATCCACCCCTTGCTGCACATTATCAGCGCTATCGCAAACGTCGCACTGGAGGCCTGCACCACCATAGTCAGCACCATACCAACAAGCGCAAAGACCAAAACCGACCAGAATCCCATGTCAGACCAGCGTCTGAGGGCGTCAAAGACAACCGGATTCGCCTGAAGGTCGGGAACGGAATGGTTGAGATAGTCCAGTCCGAGGAACAGGAGCGCGAAGCCGATGAGGAACTCACCCCAGTTCGTGTAGACGGATTTTTTCATAAAAAGAAGCGGCACCCCGAACGCAAAGAGCGGAACGGCGAATGTCGCTATATCTACCTTGAAGCCGAAAAGTGAAATAATCCACGCCGTGAAGGTCGTACCCACATTGGCGCCAAAGATTACGGCCATTGACTGCTGGAGGGAAATAAGTCCGGCATTAACAAACGAAACAATCATCGTTGTCGTTGCCGATGAAGACTGGACAAGTGCGGTGATGAAGATACCGGTCAAAGCTCCGAGGAACTTGTTGTTGGTCATCAGCGCCAATATGTCTCTCAACTTGTTTCCGGCCGCCTTCTGGAGACCTTCGCTCATAAGTTTCATCCCATACAGGAACATCCCTACGGCTCCTATAAGGGTAAGAATTTCCAAAAACCCGAAATTCATATAATATTCAGTTTCTCTTGCTTTCCGCCGAGTAGACGAAGGCGTACAAGAAGTTTTAGACCGCGAATTTACAATCTGATTTCAAAAAAGACAATGTTTCGAGCACATTATATGACGAAAAAATTACTTTTTTGTGAATATTTTCCGCTTTCTCAAAAAAAATATACTCCAACGAGGATTTTTTTTGTAAAAAAGCAAAAGCAATCCTAAATTTGCAGGATTTTACGGGGATATGTTCATCCATAATTATTTATACGACAAATGGCAGACAACAACACATTGCTTGCAAAAGTTCTCGGACTTAAGGACAAATATGAGTCGCTTCAGAACCAGCTCGCTGATCCTGAGGTGATTTCGGACATGAAGAAATATGTGCAGCTCAACAAGGAATATAAGGAGCTGTCGCCAATAATCAAGGCTGGAGAGGAGTACCGGAAACTCATCGAATCCTACGATATGGCTAAGGAAATCATCGCGGAAGAAAAGGACGAGGAGCTAAGGGAGATGGCGAAAGAGGAGATTGCGGAGATTGAGCCGAAACTTCCGGAGATGGAACAGAAAATCAAGCTCCTGCTCATCCCGGCCGATCCTCAGGACAGCAAGAACGCGATTCTTGAAATCAGAGGAGGTGCAGGCGGTGACGAGGCTGCAATATTCGCGGGAGACCTCTTCAGGATGTACAGCAAATATTTCGAGCGTCGCGGCTGGAAGATGGAAATCAACAGCCAATCGGAGGGAGCTGCCGGCGGATTCAAGGAAATCGTCGTAAAGGTCATCGGAGAGGGGGTCTATGGCGTGCTGAAATACGAGTCCGGAGTTCACCGCGTGCAGCGCGTGCCGCAGACAGAGACTCAGGGCAGGGTTCACACCTCGGCAGCGTCGGTAGCCGTGCTTCCCGAGGCGGACGAGTTCGACATCGAGTTGAATATGAACGACATCCGCAAGGACACCTTCTGTTCATCAGGTCCGGGCGGACAGTCCGTGAACACGACCTACTCGGCAATCCGGCTCACCCACATCCCTTCTGGAATCGTGGTGCAGTGTCAGGACGAGAAGTCGCAGCTCAAGAACTTTGACAAGGCTCTTGCAGAGCTCCGCACGAGGCTCTACAATATGGAGTACGAGAAGTATCTTAACGAGATTTCCGCAAAGAGAAAGACCATGGTCTCCACCGGAGACCGTTCGGCAAAAATCCGCACTTACAACTACCCTCAGTCCCGCGTGACCGACCACCGCATCAACTACACGATGTACAATCTGCCGGTTTTCATGGACGGTGACATACAGGAACTGCTTGATCAACTGCAGATTGCGGAGAATGCTGAAAGGCTTAAAGCCGCAGGCGAAGAAGAGTGACGGGGCGCATAAAAGGCGGTCTGCTTCGTTGCATGAGGATTTCAAATCCTCACAACCATCAGGTTGCTCCGGTGTTGAAATCCCCAGTGCGCCTTGCATCCCATCCTTTTATGCATCCCCTTCGACTAAGACTCTTGATTCAGATGCTTAATAAAAGGTTTTCTTGAGGATAAGATTTGACACAAAATTTAAAGGGACTGTTTACAGTCCCTTTTCTTTTGCTTCGTCCCAAATTGCATCCATCTCTCGCAAGGTCATGTCGTGGAGATCGCGGCCTTCGCGAATGGTGTGTTCTTCAAGGTAGGTAAAGCGACGACGGAACTTGGCGCAGGTGCGTTCGAGAGCCGTGTCCGGGTTGAGTTTGTAGAGGCGGCCGGCGTTCACGAGAGCGAATATCATGTCCCCGAGTTCCTCTTCGGCACGATTCTTCGCTGCAGCCTTCTCCTCATCTGAGACGGCGGCGTCAATGGCATTCAGCTCCGTCTCAAGTTCAGATTCCTCCTCCTTGACCTTGGCCCAGACATCCTCTTTCTTTTCCCAGTCAAAACCGACTCCACGGGCCTTGTCCTGGATTCTATAAGCCTTTATCATTGACGGAAGAGAATCAGGAACCCCGCTCAAGACACGCTTATTGCCGTCCTTCTCCTTGGTTTTAAGCATTTCCCAGTTGCGCATCACATCCTCGGCAGAAGCGGCCTTCGTTTCTCCGAACACATGCGGATGACGATATATAAGCTTCTCGCACAGACGGTTGCACACATCAGCGATATCGAACTCCCCTTTTTCGTCGCCCATCTTCGCATAGAACACGACGTGAAGCAGCAAGTCTCCCAACTCTTTGCAAATTTCGGCATGTTCGTCCTTCAGAATAGCATCGCTCAGCTCATACACTTCCTCAATCGTCTGAGGCCTCAGACTCTCGTTGGTCTGTTTTCTGTCCCAAGGACATTTTTCCCTCAATTCGTCAAGAATGTCGAGCAGCCGCCCGAAGGCTTCGAGTTTTTGTTCGCGTGTGTTCATATTATTCGATTTATTTCTCTATGATTCAATATATTCGCCCTTCCGCATCCAATGGTAATATCCGTAAATCGCAGAAATTGCATATATAATATATAGTACAGCCATTGACATCATACCCTGTTCCCAACAAATCCAAGCAGAAACAGCATCGGCAACAATCCACAAAAGCCATTGCTGAGGATAGGATTTGGCAAGCCACCAGGTCGCAATCGCGCTGAGAACCGTCGCTCCCGCATCTGCAACGGACTTAGGGTCTCCAAGAAAACGAAGAAGGAAAAAGAGGACGGATGTGCCGGCAATCATAAGCAACGTGCTCAAAACTAAAGTTTTCCAGCCGAGACGTCGAAGATGAAGTTCATTGCCGCCGTTCCCCTCAGACAAGCATTCCCTTCTTTCGTCACACCCCTGTGCGGAATGACTCTCCACAGCCTCCCGCAATCTCCCCTCATCCCTTCTCCACTGCCGGAAGCCGACAAACGCCATCACAACATAGTAGAGATTCAGCGCGGACGATGCGTACAGCCCGCCCATAAAGAAAGACACCATTGCGGCCGCAGCCGAAAGCAGCTGAAAGGCCCACATCCAATTGCTCTGCCTGATTTCGAGAATCAGGAACAGGACACCCGTGACGAGCGTGAATATTCCGAGAAAGTCAAATTCCATATATGGTCAAAATCCCTCTACAGCAGGCGAACAAACGCCCGATTTTTCCAAAACGCAGCAAAGATACCCACTTTCCGTGACATTTCGTCCGCATACGATGTTTATTTTCACGGCAATGTCATATTCACATTTTTATCATTATTTTTGCACTCGGAAATAGGAATGTTCGCCGCCGCATGACGGGTGCGCGAAAGACGAATACACGAAATTTTGGGATATATGAAAACGATACGGGATGCGGAATTTGGAGGCGAACGCCCTCTGTTTGAATCACATGGATTGCGGCTTGAAAACGTCGTCATACGCGAGGGAGAGTCAGCGATAAAGGAGTGCAGCGACATTGAGGCGGTCGACTGCCGTTTTGAAGGGAACTACCCGTTCTGGCACGTGCACGGCTTTCTCATTGAGCGATGCTTTTTCGATGTGGGAGGGCGCTCCGCGCTGTGGTATTCTGACCATCTGAAGATGAGGGACACTGTGATTGCGGCTCCGAAGATGTTCCGGGAAATGAGCGACATCGAGATAGAGAATGTCGAGATGACCGATGCAGATGAAGTTTTCTGGAGATGCAACAGGGTGAATGTCAAGGGACTGAAACTACACGGCGGGACCTATCCGTTCATGTTCAGCAATGACCTTCACATCGATGGACTCATCAGCGACAGCAAATATGTATTCCAGTATGTGAAGAACCTCGAACTGCGCAACGCGAAAATCACGACCAAGGACGCGCTCTGGGAGAGCGATAACGTGACAGTCTACGACTCTGAACTCAGTGGCGAATATCTCGGCTGGCATTCTCGCAATCTAAAGTTAGTGAACTGCAGGATTTCAGGAACCCAGCCTCTGTGCTATGCGGAAAACCTCGTGCTTGAGAACTGCACTTTCGCCGAGGACTGCGACCTCGCCTTCGAGTACAGCAGCGTGCATGCCACCATCGTTGGAGGCATACGCAGTGTCAAGAATCCTCGGACAGGAAGCATTGTCGCTGACGAAATCGGTGAAATAATCATCGACAAAAATATAAAGGCTCCGGCCGACTGCGTAATTAAGACTCGATGAAAAATGGGAAAATACAATTTCGATGACATTGTTCCGAGGCGCGGGACAAATTCCTATAAATGGGATACGCCTGCTGAGGGCGTGCTCCCTATGTGGGTAGCGGACATGGACTTCAGAACTGCACCCTGCATCATTGACGCGCTGCGGCGAAGAGTCGAGCACGGGGTATTCGGTTATGTAAAAGTACCCCAAGCCTACTACGATTCCGTTATCAACTGGTTCAGCACCCGCCATGGAGCGCACTTCGAGCGTGACTGGTTCATCTACACGAGCGGCGTTGTGCCGGCACTCTCTGCGATACTAAAGGCTCTGACACGACCAGGCGACAAGGTCATCGTGCAGCCACCGGTCTACAACTGCTTTTTCTCTTCGATTCGCAACAACGGATGCGTGATGCTCCAGAGCCGCCTCGTTCAGAATGGTCTTTCATGGAGCATGGACTTTGATGACCTTGAGGCCAAGGCAGCAGATCCTGACGCGAAGGTGATGATTCTCTGCAACCCGCACAACCCCGCAGGTCGCGTTTGGACGGAGGAAGAATTGCGAAGGGTTGGAGATATATGCCTGCGTCACAATGTATTCGTGGTTTCGGATGAGATTCACTGCGAGCTGACATACCCTGAGCACGACTACACTCCGTTCGCTTCTCTCGGAGAAGAATTCTGGCTCCACTCTGCAACATGCATATCCCCGAGCAAGGCATTCAATATCGCCGGGCTCCAGATTGCGAACATCGTCACCGCCAACAATGAAATCCGCGCACTCATTGACAAGGCAATCAACATCAACGAGGTTTGCGACGTCAATCCGTTCGGAGTCGAGGCCACCATCGCCGCATACTCCCCCGACGGTGCACAGTGGCTCGACGAACTGCGGGACTACCTCTACGAGAACTGGCTGATTGTGCGGGATTTCTTCGCCGCGAACATTCCAAACTGCCCGGTCACGGAACTTGAAGGCACCTATCTCGTATGGATTGACATACGCAACACGGGTCTCAGCTCTGACGAGGTCACCTCAAGGCTGCTCGACGAACAGAAACTTATGGTAAATTCAGGCAGCATGTACGACGGAGAAGGCTTCATCCGCCTCAACATAGCCTGTCCGCGAAGCCAGGTTGTCGAAGCTCTCGAAAGAATGGCAAAGGTGCTTAATGTACATTAACAACACGAGAGAAAACTCCTCAATGTGTTAACTATCGTTTCCTTTATGTAAGGCCAACTTATAGTTTCCAACATCTCAGGCATAGGGTCGGATTCCGCATCGTCAAAATAAGAAAGGCTCTTTATGGCGATAAATAATGAGCCATCTGGGTATTTTGTGGAGTAAAAGTCAAGTATCTCTTTCATTGAATATATCCTCAGAAGAAAGTACAAGTCCACAAAATCTTTCTTTGTGCCACGCCCTATTATGGCGGCTATCTTCATCGCTGCGATGTCCTCAATTGATGCAAGACGCAAACCTTCTTCTTCGATTATTGGATTCAGCAATCATAGGCATAATTCACAAAATCAACTTTTACACCATCTGCAAGATAAATATTGATATTGTCAGACTCTTTCAATATCTGCACTATATGTTCCTTCGATAGTTTCTGTCTGATTTCTGACACCGGAGAATTAATGCTGCCGAACATATCCAGATCAATGGACTTGCGATGACCAAGTTGAAGAGCGAGGGCGGTACCGCCAACAAGACGAGTGTCATGCAAGTTAGGAATGGACTGAATACTTTTCAGAAGTTCCAATGTCGTGGGAGAGATTGTTTCGTAGTGCAGCATCTGAATCGATTTTCCGGAATGTCGGCAAGGCAACAGAGTAAGGACACAGCTCTCGGCTCAAGGGTTCGGAATCGTGTCGCCATAGCAACAATAAGATCAAGACCATAATAGCGACAGATGAGCATCCAATCAGAAAACTGGCCATATTCCAATACACGCTGAATTATGTATGCTGCATTACTATCCGCATCAACAGTTTCTCTATCGACGTCCCAAAAAAGATAACTTGAAAGCCCATTTATGAGTTCTCGCTTTGTCATGACGCAAATGTAACAAAATTAACTATCTTAGGCAAAAGATATATCAGATTTTTCGTGTTATTGATAAATAATTCCAATGCTCAAACTTGCGGCGGAGGGACGGTGCCGGAGTCGACAAGGTTGCGGAGGATGTCAAGAATCTGCTGCGGGATGGGGTCCTGAGCCGGATTGTTGACAAGGCGTTTGAGGACGTTGAGATCGTAGATGCCGTGAAGATCTTTGTTTATATAGGTAGAGAGGCGGTTTAACAGGTCTGCGTAAGAGGGCGAGGCTGTCTCCAACGGCTCCCCGGCAGTCTTTTTCGCGCGACAAATGTCGCAGGTCCCGCAGTCGGAGGAGTCGGTCTGCCCGAAGTAGCGGAGAAGGTGGCGGCTGCGGCATTCGGTCTCTTCGGTGACATAGTCAATCATCGCCTCGATGCGGTCGTGCTGGCATTTCTTCAGAAACTCATAGGTCTTCGGCTTGAGGTCTATGTTCTTTGGCATCAGGCGCTCGTGGTTAAGAAAGAGGACGTCGGAAACACTGCTCGGAATGTAGCGGATAAGGTGGAGCAGAGAGAGGGAGTAGAGCTTCTGGTGGAGTTCCGCTTCGGAGAGGCCAAGGCGGGCACAGATTTCGTCCTCATCAATTGAAACGGGGGCGCTGTAGATTCCGGAATATTTCCGCATCAGGATCTCGAGGATACGCGGGAGCACGGGGTCATCGAAATGATAGTTGTAGAATGCGGCGCGATCGACTGCAATCATCACCCGCGTCTTCACATCGACCGACTCGTTGAGTGTCCAGTGCCCGGCTTTTTCTATGTATTTTATTGCATACCAAGCACTTGTCTGGCTAAGTTTAAATTGGCGACAGAAGGCGGCGAAGTCGAACTTATGTTGGGAGAGTTCACCGTATTCGTAGGGAATGCCGAGGAAGATGTGGACTTTCTGGTATATATCCTCTATATATTGCGTGTCGGGAAACGAGACGGTTTCGGTCTGATGGAGCCGCCTCACGTCGGAACTGTTCCATAGCAGGACAGCATAGGAACGCCGTCCGTCGCGACCTCCTCGCCCAGCCTCCTGAAAGTAGGCCTCCGGAGAATCCGGAATGTCGTAGTGGAGAACGAAGCGCACATCGGGCTTGTCTATGCCCATTCCGAAGGCGTTGGTGCAAACCATCACACGGATTGCCCCGCTTTTCCAGGCTTCCTGCCTCTGCGTGCGTGTGTACGTGCCAAGACCGGCGTGGTAGAATGAGGCAGAGATGCCTTTCTGCACAAGAAATGCGGCGAGTTCCTCCGCTTTCTTACGGTTGCGCACATAGACGATGCCTGTGCCGGGAACGGACTCGCAAATGCTGACTATCTGACCGAGTTTGTCTTCGGTGCTCCGCACTATGTAGGAGAGGTTCGGGCGCTCGAAGCCGCTCTTTATCAGCAGTTTCTCCCGGAATCGCAAACGGGTCATGATGTCGTCGGCTACGGTGGGAGTCGCTGTGGCGGTGACGGCAATCACGGGAGCATCGATACAGTCCCTAAGCCGACCTATATTCAAATAGTCCGGACGGAAGTCATATCCCCATTGAGAGATGCAATGCGCCTCGTCGACGACGATGTAGGAGACATCCATGTTACGGAGGTACTGCTGGAAGAGGCGCGTGGCGAGACGCTCGGGGGATATATAGAGGAATTTGTAGTCGCCATAGGTGGCGTTGTTGAGAGCGAGGTCGACATCGCGTTTTGTCATTCCGGCATAGACGGCTATGGCGCGGATGCCGCGGTCGCACAGGTTCTGGACCTGGTCCTTCATGAGGGCTATGAGCGGAGTCACCACAAGGGCAAGTCCAGGCTTCATCATGGCCGGAACCTGGAAACAGACGGACTTGCCTCCTCCGGTCGGGAGAATGGCGAGCACGTCACGGCCTTCCACTGCCGCCTGCACTATTTCCTCCTGTTTGGAACGAAAGCTGTCGTAGCCCCAATATTTCTTCAGAACCTCTCTTGTTGTCATAACTTCAAGTTTCGCAAGTATTCTAACTTATTGCGAATATTAAACTTATCTCATTCATCAAGCTCTCAAGTCCCACGCACTTTTTTCTGTCCACGTTACCCCTCTCCTAAATCCTCTCCCTCGGGGAGAGGACTTACCCTCGCCACATCGGCCACTACGCCATCCCTTCTACTATTTTATCTGTTGTAGCCACGACATCGTCCCAGACCTTCTGACGGTCAGTTTCGTTGAGAATTTCGTGGCGCATTCCCTGGTAGAGACGGCCTGAGACATCGCTGTAGCCAACCCTGCGCATATTCTCGACCGCACTTTCAAAGGCCTTGGGAGAGATGAGGCACGGGTCGTCTGCACCGGAGATGAAGCGAACGGGAATTGACGGGCGTGAGACCTTCCAGCCCTTGGTGGAATAGCAGTCCTGCATGAGGCCGAAGAGGTTGCGGAAGCCGTTTGCGGTGAAGACATAGTTGCAGAGCGGGTCGGCGTCGTACTCCTTTATTATAGAAGGGTTGGAGCAGACCCAGCAATTCGGCGAGGTCTCACCCTTGAAGTTGCGGGAATAGCTGCCGAAAGCGATTTTCTGGATGAGCCTCGGACGGTGACGCTCCCCTTTCAGGCCACCGATTGCCTTCGCGAGCGCCTTGCCAACGCCGGCGCCAGAGTTGAAGCTCGGACAGCCGCAGACGAAGAGAGCGTCGAGTGTGTCGTCATATCTCTTTGTGTATGAACGCACTGCCATAGAGCCCATGCTATGACCGAAAAGAACGAGAGGAAGTCCCATCCAGCGGCCGTGCGCCCAGCGGTTGACGAGGCGGATGTCATCAATCATCGCCTTCCAGCCACCTTCGTAGAAATAGCCGAGGTCCTCGACCGACCTGACGCTTTCGCCGTGTCCGCGATGATCGTGAATAACCACTGCATACCCCTTCGACGCGAGAAATTCCATGAACGGAACGTATCTTTCTTTGTGCTCGCACATTCCGTGCACAATCTGGAACACGGCCTTCGGAGCGACGTCGTCAACACAAGTCAGCACGGATATTTCCAATCCGTCTGATTCCGATATAAGTTTATGTTTCTCAATCATATATGTATTATATTTTTCAATACTTCTATCGTCGGCAGCGATTGCAAATTCCATACTTCTTGACCACAAAACCGCGACATCTAAATAATTTTCTTCAAAATTATACATTTTTCTTCACGTGTGAAACTTTCACTTCTTTTCGGCTTACTTTTTGTTTTGAAAGTCGGCTGCAAATTTGTATTTTTGCAGGTTGAAATAAGAATTAAGAAAAAAGATTTGTGAAGGATTTTTGAGTATAGATTTCTTTTGGACGCGGGAGTGTACCAGGTGTATATGACCAAGGAAAAGGAATATAGACCAAAAAGACGAACAAAGATTGATATTATTTATTGTAAACCATTTATAAACTATTTTACACTATGAGTAAAATTGATTTGAGCAAGTACGGCATCACGGGTGCGACTGAGGTCGTTTACAATCCGTCCTACGACAGCCTGTACAAGGACGAGCTTAACCCTGAGCTTAAGGGCTTTGAGAAGGGCAAACTCACTGAACTCGGAGCCGTTGACGTGATGACAGGCGTCTATACGGGACGTTCGCCTAAGGACAAATTCTTCGTAATGGACGAGACCAGCAAGGACACCGTATGGTGGACTTCAGAGGGATACAAGAACGACAACAAACCTGTTACCCCTGAGACTTGGAAGGCTCTCAAGGAACTCGCAGTTAAGGAACTTTCAAACAAAAAGCTCTATGTTGTCGACGCATTCTGCGGTGCCAACCCTGCAACCCGCCTCAAGGTTCGTTTCATCGTTGAGGTCGCTTGGCAGGCACATTTCGTGAAGAATATGTTCATCCGTCCGACAGAAGAGGAACTTGCTTCATTCGGTGAGCCTGACTTCGTTGTCTATAACGCATCAAAGGCAAAGGTTGAGAACTACAAGGAGCTCGGACTCAACTCAGAGACTGCAGTTGTCTTCAACCTCACTTCCAAGGAGCAGGTGATTATCAACACTTGGTACGGCGGTGAGATGAAGAAGGGTATGTTCTCAATCATGAACTACCTCAACCCGCTCCGCGGCATCGCATCAATGCACTGCTCTGCCAACACAGACAAAGAAGGCAAGAGCTCAGCAATCTTCTTCGGCCTTTCAGGAACAGGTAAGACCACCCTTTCAACTGACCCTAAGAGACTCCTCATCGGTGATGACGAGCACGGTTGGGACGACGAGGGAGTCTTCAACTACGAAGGCGGATGCTACGCAAAGGTCATCAACCTCGACAAAGAGTCTGAGCCTGACATCTACAACGCAATCCGCAAGGACGCCCTTTTGGAGAACGTTACAGTTGACGAGGCAGGCAAGATTGACTTTGCAGACAAGAGCGTAACAGAAAACACTCGTGTTTCATACCCGATTTATCACATCGACAACATCGTAAAGCCGGTTTCAAAAGGCCCTCACGCTCATCAGGTGATTTTCCTTTCAGCTGACGCGTTCGGTGTTCTTCCTCCGGTTTCAATCCTTACTCCTGAGCAGACTCAGTACTACTTCCTCTCAGGATTTACAGCTAAACTCGCAGGTACAGAGCGCGGTATCACTGAGCCGACTCCGACATTCTCCGCTTGCTTCGGTGCAGCGTTCCTTTCACTCCACCCGACCAAGTATGGTGAGGAGCTTGTGAAGAGAATGAAGGCAGCCGGTGCAAAGGCATACCTCGTAAACACAGGATGGAACGGAACAGGCAAGCGTATCTCTATCCGCGATACTCGTGGAATTATTGATGCAATCCTTGACGGTTCAATCGAGAAAGCTCCAACCAAGAAGATTCCTTACTTCGACTTCGAGGTCCCTACCGAGCTCCCTGGAGTTGACCCGAAGATTCTCGATCCACGTGACACCTACGCTGACGCAGCTCAGTGGGATGAGAAGGCTAAGGATTTGGCCGCACGCTTCCAGAAGAACTTCGAGAAGTTCACTACCAACGATCTTGGTAAGTCTCTCGTAAAGGCTGGTCCTAAGCTTTAGAGGATTTCTTGAAATTTTGAGATTTCTATATTGGGTTGGTTAGGTTTTGCCTAACCAACCTTTTTGTTTTTGATTTGCCGTGAGATTTTCTACATTTTTTGCATAATCTTTGCTATTGGGAGCCGCGACAATAATTTGAAATAATTTAGAACAAATCAAAACGCGATGAAACAGAACTATCTGGTGGCCGTGATTGTTGCCACCGCTTTATTTTTCTCAGGATGCGACAAACAGGAGAATGCTCCCATTGTGCCGGACGGGCCTGGAACAGAACAACCTGAAGAACCGAAACCGGAAAAGCCGGATAAGCCTTCAAAGCCCGAAGATTTGGACGAAAACGATTGCATAATCTTCTCTGATGCCGTCTTGGAAAAAGGACTTCTTGCCATAAAGCCTTCGATTGACCTCAATGGTGATGGAAAAATTTCGCTTAGCGAAGCTGCCGAAGTGCGAGAAATTAATTTGAGTTTCGATGCGCCTCAAGACAGCGGAGAAAATCTGGTGGGAGACATTTCTCAACTCAAATACTTCAACAAGCTTGAAAAACTCGGGCTTAAATATCATAAAATCAGTGATGTAACTCCAATTGAGGGGATAACAGCTCTCCGTGAGCTCATACTCATCGGGAATCCAATCAAAACCATAAATACTAAAGAATTGGGTAATCTTGAGATTCTCAGACTCTCGGACACAGATGTCAAGAGCGTAGACTTGAGCAACACACCAAAACTTACTGAGCTCTACCTTTCTCGCACACAAATAGAGAAGCTTGAAATCTCAGGAATGGCAAATATTTCGGAAATACTTGCCGTAGGTTGCAAAAGACTTAAAGAAGTAAAACTATCCAATCTTCCGGCAATTAACCGGGTGGACGCATTAAAATGTGCCGTGCTGAGTTCCATCAGTGTCACCGGCTGCCCGGAACTCACTGAACTTCAGATGGACGGTAACCAACTTGAAGGCATCACACTGGAAAATCTCCCTAAACTCCAGAGGCTCAATCTATATGAGAACAAACTCACTTCACTTGATGTGAGCGCATTCCCTGAGTTACAATTCCTCTTCATTTATGACAATAAGATTCAAGAACTCGACCTGTCAAAGAATCCGAAGCTTTTTATGTTGATGGCAAGTGGCAACCTGATGGAGAGCGTAGACTTGAGCGCCAACGACAAACTTGCAAGGATTGAACTCGAAAATATGCCAAATATGAAGGTCCTCAACATCAGGAACTATTACTATGATGAAGAAATATGCGAGTACAGCATAGTTGAGGGCAACAATGCACTGGAAAAAGTCATTGCAGATGCCGGTCCAGAGTATAACGCTGTGGTCAATATGTTCAAAGGCAACAGTAAAGTCAAGGTTGTGACAGAATAGCCACCGCCTACAACACAATCAATCCGGAAGCTGATGTCCGAGGCAATGGACGCAAGGAAATTGCCCCGGATTCTATTTGGCCGGCCGCTTCCAGTTCGTCCAGAACAGCCCTGGAAGCTTCGTAGGCAAGGCGCGGGGTGTTGTTGTTCTCGCTCAAATGACAGAGAAAGACATTGCGCAGGGACGGATGAAAAAAGCGGTGCAGTGCGTGGGCGCACTCATCATTCGAAAGATGACCGTGACCGTTCATTATACGCATCTTCAACTCGTGCGTATATGGGCCGCCCATCAGCATATCCACATCGTAATTGGACTCGAAGACCACCGAATCGGACTCCTTCGCAAAGGCAATCGCCTCGTCGGTAACACGGCCGGCATCTGTCATTATGAAAAAATTGTGGCAACGAATTTCACCGGGCCCTCCGAGCATCTGCGAAAGCGAAGCCCCTTCCGGAAGTTCGTCCAGGGGAATGCGGATTGCATAGCCAATTGTCTGCGTGGCATCGTGCGGGACGACGAAATAGCGTACACCGAAGCCGCACACATCGTTCCACCCGCCTTCGACAAGTTTCAAGACAGTCGCCCCGAGACTCGCCAGTTTGAGAGTTCGACTGAGCAGAGCGTCAGCCAAGACATCCGAGGTCCAAACCGGTTTGTTGAGCTTCTTGCAGTAGGACGCGAGGCTACGAACATGATCCATATGGTCGTGAGTGATGAGAACTGCGGCGAAATCGTCTGTCGAAAGGCCATGGTCGGAAAGAATGGATTTTAGACGCTTCAGGCTCACGCCGGCGTCAATCAAAATGCCTCCGAGACAGTTCTCTCCGTCGAAACGCCCAAGAAAATAGCAGTTTCCGCTGCTGCCGCTCGAAAGGCTCAGAAATCTCACATTAATGTCACTCATTGTCTTCCCCTCGTTTCATACAGTCTAACGCCAGATCTCCTGTCACTCTAATTCTTCTCATCCTCACAGAATTTTTTGATGACCCCGTATGCATCTCCCACTCCAAGTTCACCGGCTCGGGAAAGATCTATGCAGCCTTTTTCCTTGTCCTTCAGATAAATCTGGACGAGTCCCCGGTTGAAATATGCATCTCCGAGATAAGGGAAAGCGGCTATGGCCTTCGTGTAGTTCTCGATTGCCTTCACAAAATCCGATGACAGGCAGTAGAGATTGGCCAGATTATATAATATATAAGGTATGTTCCCGGCTATGGCATCGGCTTCGAGCAGGTCATCAATAGCCTCGGAATAGTCGTAATGGCGAGTCACCTGATCTTTCACGCGGGCGCGCGTGTTGCCGGAGTCGTCCATCGAGAGAGACTGCACATTACTTTCAATGCTGGATATAAACTCAATCATGTCGGCACGGAGCACCCCTCGATTCATGTAGTAGAATGCCCGATAGAGTTTCTCGACATCGGTCGCCGGAGATTCAGCGATGGCGTTGTCGTAGTGGGCTCTGGCAAGATTGTACTGTCTGTCACGACTGTCGGCAAGAGCCAGGAGAAACTCTTCCCGAGCCGGCGAAAGTCCTTCGCCGCGAAGTTTCGTAAAGTCTCCGGAACATTTCACCGTCCCAGTGTTGTCAAGCGTCACAGCAACTGGAAGGCTGCGTTCGAAACGCTGTAGAAGCGGGTTTTCATAGACATGAGAAGTCATGTAGTTGCCCTCATCAGAGGCGTCAGCAGGGACAAAACTGAACATCGGACGAAGTTTGATGTCGACGTCGCGGTGCTGGAGCATCTCATCGTTAAAGTCCTTCTTCGCGAAGTCAGCCTCAAAGGCAAGCAGCGAGCTGTATTTCTTCGTCGTATCGGCAAGCGAGTTTTCATCGGTGACGTTCTTCGCACGATATTCCGCGACCTTGCGCTGCGCCGTCTGATAGTCAGCTTTCGAGTCCTTCTGCATTCCGAGAAGATTCTTGACGTATGAGCGGTTCATATACGCCTTTGCGAAATCGGGATAGAGTTCAATCGCCCGGTCATAGTCTTCGAGAGCATCGCGGTACATTCCGAGTTCGATGAGCACGGAAGCCCTATTGAAATGCGCAAGGACATTGTCAGGATTGATATTCAGCACCCTGTCCAGGTCTTCGAGAGCCCCCTCGTAGTCGCCCAGCTGGGCCATTATCAGACCGCGGTTGTAGAGGGTCAGAGCGTTGCCCGGCTCGTCCCGGAGCACGCGATTGAGATCCGACATTGCCTCGCGGTACTTTTTCTGCTCGTAGTACATCAAGGCGCGGTTGAAATAGGCAAAGGTATTCGAAGTATCTATCGCGATCGCCTTATCCATATCCTCTATCGCAAGATCCATCCGGTTCTGTGCCGCGTAGAGCCGTCCCCTGCGGACATAGCCTTCGGGGTCGAAACGGTCGAGACGTATGGCCTTGTTGTAGTCGGTCATCGCCTTGAGCGTGTCACCAAGGAAAAGATAGGATGCACCGCGATTGAGATATGCCGACGGGTCCTTCGGTTCTTTGCGGATGTAGCGGTCGAAATCCTTCACTGCGTTGTCGAATCGCTGTGAGAGGAAATAGGTGACTCCCCTGCTGAAATAGAGACCGGAATAGCCAGGACGAAGTTCGAGAGCCTTATTTATGTCGCTCAGCGCCGCATCATAGTTCCCCGTGCGGCTTTCGGTGATACCGCGGTAGTGGTAGCCGGAGGTGAAGACCGGGTTGATGCGCACGGCGGCGTTGAAGTCCTGTTTCGCTCCTCGGAAGTCCCCGAGGTTGTATTTTGCGATGCCGCGGAAAAAGTAGTTTTCGTAATCTGTCGTATCCAAACGCGCGAGGACGTTGAAGTTCTCTATGGCCTGGGAAAACTTGCCGTCGGCGAGAGCGGAGCGTCCACGATACATGAACATGTCCTTGTCGTACTGGGCGAAGGCCGGAACTGCCGCAAACTTCATCGGAAGAATGGCGGCAATCACGTAAAGTGTGGAATAAAATGCTTTTCCCAGTTTGCTCATCGCGAAAAAATCACTACTTTTGGCGGCGTTTTGTGCAATCGCATGGCAGATGCGCCAAAACTCAAAGACACATAAACATGCAAAGATAATCATTTAGCGAGCATTTTAAAATAGATTCTATGCCCATTCGGTCAAATATGATAATTTTTTCCGGAATATCAGCCGGCCTACGAAGAAGATGCCTAACGTCGGCAGCCGCTCTTGTCGGGCTGTTTTTCGTCTGCATCAGCGCACAAGCGCAGCGTTTCCCGGCAAGAAACGTGGTGTGGGAAGCAAAGCTCAAGTGGCAGGTTGCCTTTCTTGCGGACAGCCTCTGCGACGGGCGGGCAACAGGCACGAGAGGCGGGACCGAGGCTGCCTTTTTCATTGAACGCAGGTTCCGCGAGGCCGGTCTTGATCCCATTGGCGAAAGCGGTGCGCAGGAAGGCTATGTACAGTCGTTCAGGACGGAAAGCGGTGCTGTCGGACACAATATCATCGGATTCATGAACGGATCGAGAAAGGTTCACGAGAGCGAGTATGTCATTGTCGGGGCACATTTTGACCATCTCGGAAACTTCTCAGGCAAGATGTATCCTGGAGCGGACGACAACGCTTCGGGGGTCGTTACGGCAATCAGTCTCGCGGAGATGTTCCGGATTTCGAAAATCATCGGTAAGGCATATTTCAAAAACATAATTTTCGTAGCTTTCGACGCGAAGGAAAAAGGATTGTCGGGTTCGGCGGCATTCTGGACGGCACTCGAAAACGGAAGATTCCGAGATCCGTTTACGGGCAAAACAATCTGGCCGGAGATGGTGAAACTTATGGTAAACATCGACCAAATCGGATGCTCCCTCTCCCCTCTCGCATCAGGAAGGGAGGACTATCTGCTCGCGGTTGACGGAGGCACGCTCGGAAGCCGTGAAAGCGAACTTCTTGACTGGTGCAACCGCATTTTCGAGACCAATCTCGAACTCTGTCACAGCTACTACGGCAGCGAAAACTTCACCAAAGTCTTCTTCAAAATCACCGACCAAAACATCTTTGCGCAGCACAAGATTCCGTCCGTGCTGTTTACTTCCGGCATCACAATGAACAACTACAAGCCCTGGGACAGCGCCCAGACCCTCAACTACGAGGTCCTCAAACGCCGCATCTGGCTCATCTGGCACTGGCTGGAGTATCAGCTTTACTAAGATGGTCTACTTTGGAAAATAATAACGTCTAAAAATTATTTTCCGTGTCTACTTCTCGCATCTGGTACAATTCGCCGGTTCAAAGGGAATCCGCGAATCAAGGTGTATGACTTCTGTGTGGCGAATGACATCTCAGAAGCCGCATTCCGTAAATGGATGAAGCAGTACGAGGCGGCAGGTCTAGAAGGCCTGGCCCGCCAGGACGCCGAGTTTAAGGACCTTCTTCCGGAAGGCTCCGACCTGACTCTGGCGGGGTACAAACGCGAGGTGATCAAGCTCCGCATCGAGAACGAAAGGCTAAAAAAAAGCTATGCCGTTCAGACGAACGCGGATGGGGAACGGGAGTATGTTCGTTTAAAGCCGAAGAGTTTGAAATAGTGGACCTGCTGTCCAGGGACTACGCCATCCAGGACCTTTGCGACCTGATGGGCGTGAGCCGGGTAGGGTTCTACAGGTGGAAGAAACGTGAGCCGCCATCCCGGGACACGACCCGGGAGGAGATGATCAAGATTGTGGGAGAGGTTCACGTGGAGCATCCCACCCACGGATACCGCTGGACAGCCGCATACATCCGTATCAACATGCAGATAACCATCAGCGACAACTACGCCTACAAGTGCTATAGGTATCTGGGAATCAAAGCCGAAACCAAGCATAGGGTACGCTATAGGCCCAGGAAGGTCATGGACTTGTATCCCAACCTCATCTTTACCACTTGGGAGACGGTGGACCGGCCCCGGCAGGTCATCGTGTCAGACATGACGGCTTTCAGGTTCCGGTATTACTACTTCGAGGTGACCTTCTACTTCGACGTGTTCACCAAGGAAATCCTGACGGCTAGAGTGGCCGACAAGCGCGGTTCGAGAGATCAATACATAGATGGCCTTGAGGATGTAATAGGCCTCCTCAAAGGTGTTCTGGAGCCGGTTATCCTGCATACTGACCAAGGCAGCGTATATGCCTCCATGGCCTACAATGAACTCATTAAAGACACGAATATCATACGTTCCATGTCCCGGGCCGGGAAGCCCACGGACAACCCCGTCAACGAAGCTCTGAACGGCTGGTTCAAGGAAGAACTCTACATTGACTTCAAGCTGGAGTTGTGCCAAGGCAGAGAAGGCTTCATTCAAACCATCAAACGCTATGTCAAGTACTACAACACCCAACGGCCGTGCTTCGCCATCGGCTACGACACTCCGGAGAACTACCGGAAACGCTACTACAAGGGAGAACTGCCCAAGAAGAATACTTTTGAGGGTAGGACACTTACCTCCGAGCCGAAGTTCGTCCAGAAACGAAGGCAATACGCTGATAACCAGGAGAATTGCAAGGGCTTGTCAACTTTTGAAAAAGAAATCCCTGAAAAAAGTTGAAAAATGTCTACTTTTGTAAAAAGATACGCGGCAAAAACATCGCCGATGTCTACTTTGGAAAATAATAACGTCTAAAAATTATTTTCCGTGTCTACTTCTCGCGTCTGGTGCACTGGTACAACATAAAAACGAAAAAGTGTTGAGTATGTTTGAAAAGTCGCTTGGAAAAGTGTATATTTGCAGCGAAAAGTCGCTTGAAAAAGTGTGATATGCTCAAACGTAAGATTGAAACCGTCCTTCAGGACTGGAAAAATAACCCTTCTAGGAAGCCCCTCGTCATCAAGGGCGTCCGTCAATGCGGAAAGACATTCTCTGTACAGCGTTTTGCTGAGGAGAACTATGCGCATAACGTCTATATTGACTTCTATGAGATGGAGGAAGCCAAGGCCGCCTTCCGTGGTTCCAAGAAAGTGGATGATATTGTGATGTATCTCACCGCTATGATTCCAGGGGCTACGTTTGTACCCGGCGAAACCTGTCTCATCCTCGATGAACTACAGGAATGTCCGGAAGCCCGCACTGCCTTGAAGTTCTTCAAAACCGACGGTCGGTACGATGTCATCTGCACCGGCTCCCTGCTGGGCGTCAGTGGCTACGGCACGAAGAAAAAGAAGAAAGACCAGAAGAAAGGCACCTCCGTTCCGGTGGGTTACGAGACCATCGTGGATATGAGCCCTCTGGACTTTGAGGAATTCCTATGGGCGAACGGCATCACGCCAAAGATCATCGACAAACTCCGCGAGTGCCTGGAGAAAGAAATCCCCGTCCCCGAAGCCATCCACAACCGGATGAATAACCTTTTCCTACAGTATGTTGTCGTTGGCGGTATGCCTGAGGCCGTAGGAACTTTCCTACAGAATCACGACATCGGCCAAGTCCTCCTGGTCCAGCGCAACATCGTGGACGAGTACAAGGACGATATGGTCAAGTATGCTGACGATGCAGACAAACCCAAGATCCGCGAATGCTTTGAGTCTATCCCCCGCCAGTTGGCCAAAGAGAACAAGAAGTTCCAGTATGCGACCATCCGCAAAGGTGCCCGCTCATCGGAGTATCTTGGCAGTTTGCAGTGGATCGAGGATGCCGGCATCATCTCCAGATGCTACAATCTCACTAAGACCGAACTGCCGCTGGACGGCAATGCGGAGGACGATGTATTCAAGGTATATGTGCGGGATTCCGGACTATTCCTCTCTATGTTGGAGCAAGGCACTCAGTCTGATGTCCTGCAGGGTAATCTTCTAGGTTACAAGGGCGCTATCTTTGAGAACATCATCGCTGACGTATTCGCCAAGATGGGCCGGCACTTGTATTACTATCACAAGGAGTCTGGGTTGGAGGTGGATTTCCTGATGCGTTACAAGGGGCAGATAACCCTCATCGAGGTCAAATCCACCACGGGCAATATCAAAAGCGCGAAGACCATCCTAAAGAACAAGAACATATATCACGTGAACAGCGCAATCAAGCTGGGCAAGTACAATGTCGGACGTGATGGAGAAACGCTAACTCTTCCGCTGTATATGGCCTTTCTGCTCACGGCGTATTGATCAGGTCTGCACAATCGCGAAGAATCAAGTCCCCAAACCGCTGTAGTGGCGATTTGGGGATTATGATTTTTCTGACTCTGTAGCAGATAAGCCTTTGGGGCGCCGGCTGGGCAAGGGACTTCGGACCGGTACGCACCTGTCAGTGCTATCCCTCCCACGCCTTTGGCGCGGGCCCCTCCCGTTCACGAAGCCACGGGCGGCTACGCCGTCCGAAGTCCCTTGTCCATCCGGCATCACCTCACTTTATCCCCTCCTTCTTCGTTTTTAGCGGCAGGAAAGATTTGATTGGTTATGAATTCTAATACGTAGGCTCTAATTTCGCAGTTTTTGTCCTATAACTCATCAATAGCCGATGCTGTATCCGTTTGATAAATCTTTTCGTCCAAATAATACAAGCCGCAAACAGTATACCCTGCATCCTGCAACGGAAGAACAACAAGACTGATACATTTGCCTTCCGGATTGCCGTACATTACCCCATATTGTATATCTCGGCCCACACCATATTTTTCATCTAGCGTGCTTTTAACTGCATCATACCGTTCTTTCCCTTTTTCACTTTCTGAAAACAGGTCAAAAAATGCTAAACAAAAAAAACGGTCTCGGTAATCGAAAAAAAAGGAAACTTCTTTCCAAGTGTATCCACCATAAGGGACATAATAATAAGTCTGTTTGGTCTTGATTCTTCTTTCTCCCAAAGGCAAAGTTTTATAAGAATCAACCCCGTTCCATTCACGATAGTCGAACATAAAACCTTTGTTATCCATTACACGACTAACTGTTGCATTCTTACTGCCGAGATAACAATTAAAAAATGAAGACGGTATACTTCTCACTGACGAAGACGAAATTGTTTTATTCGCGCCCCCACAAGATACAAATATCGCCGATGCGATAAGTATTTTTAATAAAGTTCTCTCCATATCAATATCTCATTAATCCTCAAAAAGAGTATAAAACATATCCTCAGAAACCACGGTTGGCAAAGGTACACAAATTATCCGCGATTCCGCAAAAGAATCTTTTTGTTCAGACTGTAAGTTCCCGCCAATAAGTTTTAAAAAGTATTATGGCTTAGGTAATTACACAGAGCATATACCGCTGTCGGTCAGTGGATTGAATTCTATGAAGGCGTTGTGGTTCATCTGGTAACTAATTTGGCGTGGATATGTATATGAGGGTCTCCTTCAAGCGCTTTTTCAATCAGGCTTTCAAATGCCTGCTCGTTGGTCTGTGAAGTATAATGTTCCCCTTTGTTTGGACAGGGGTTAAGTCCTCTTAAGTTAAATCC
>ENA-UOIY01000421-UOIY01000421.1-human-gut-metagenome-genome-assembly--contig:-P114-NODE-421-length-71075-cov-86.691650_pt1 | contig 71075 bp, 65 predicted proteins | sample MGYA00242335_ERZ723882 | MGnify/ENA metagenome assembly ERZ723882 | reverse complement strand
TCGTTTCGTTCGTTGTTTAATTTACAAGGTACACGTCCCACAACCGCGGAACAGTTGATATATTACTACGTCTTGCCGGATTTGTCAACTATTATTTTTCGATTTCTTCAATTTTTTGCAAGTCGGTTCAGGATGACATTTTTCTCCACCCGTGGTATAATCATCTCACCTATATTATGGGAGGAAAACTCCGTGGATATTCTGCACCTTACCGGCGTCTTCGGCCGTCTCGACCGCAGCCGTCTTGACCTGTCCCCCGGTCTGAATCTGCTGTACGCCCCCAACGAATCCGGCAAGTCCACCTGGGGCGCTTTCATCCGCACCATGCTGTATGGTCTGTCCACCCGCGAGCGCGGCCCCATGGCCGACAAGAACCGCTACGCGCCCTGGAACGGCGCGCCCCTCTGGGGACGGATGGAGCTGCGCACCGGGGACGGCGATTACACCCTCCTGCGGGAGACGCGCCGCGCCGCCGCGCCCATGGGCGAATTCTCCTGCGTCTACACCGGCACCGCCACGCCCGTCCCCGGCATCACCGGCCAGAACGCCGGCGATGTGCTGCTGGGCGTGCCCCGGGAGGTGTTCGAGCGCAGCGCCTTCATCGGTCAAAACGCCCTGACCGTGGAGCAGGACGCCGAGCTGGAGCGCCGCATTGCCGCCCTCATCACCACCGGCGAGGAGGACACCTCCTACACCGAATCCTACGACCGCCTGAAACGGCAGCTGAACCGCCGCCGCCACAACAAGACCGGCCTGATCCCCGCGCTGGAGCGGGACATCGACCAGCTGCGCGCCGCCCTGCGGGAGGTGGACGCCCTGAACGATCAGGCGCAGCAGTCCCGCCGGGAGGTGGACGCGCTGGAACGCCGCGCCGCGGAGCTTCAGCAGCAGGCCGCCCAGTCCCAGGCGCAGGCGCGGCAGGAGCGGCTGAATGCCTATCGCAGCGCGGAGCAGGCCGCCCTCGCCGCCCAGTCCCGCGCCGATGCACTGGCCGCCGATACCGCCACCCTGCCGGACAGCGCCTCGCTGACGCTGCTGGAGGGACAGGCCGCCGCCCTGCCCGGCGAGCTGTCCGCCCTGACGGAGAAGCGCCGCGCCGCGGAGGACGCCGAAGCCGTCTCCGCCCGTGCGCAGGAATCCCTGACGCGGCACCCTCTCTACCCCGCCGCCGAGCCGGAGCTGCGGCAGCGCGCCGCCGCCATCGTGCCGGAAAAAGCGCCCTCCCTGTTCCTGCCCATTTTCTCCGGTCTGCTGATCCCTCTGTGCGTCACGCTGGCCTTCCTGCTGCGGAGCAAGGGTGCGCTCCCCTTCTGGCTGTTCATGGGCATGGCCGCTCTGGGCGCTGTCGCCACAGTCTTTGCCGTCCGCGTCCGGCAGCAGGCCATCCGGGAGCGCCAGCGCTTCGCCGAAACCCAGCGCGCCGCGCTGGAGGAGCAGATCGCCGAATACCTCCCCCTGCGGCAGCAGGCGGCGGACGCCGAGGACGGCGCCCGCCGCGCCCGGCTTGCCGCCGAGGAGAGCGAAAGCTCCTGCCGCCGCCGTCTGCGGGAGCTGCTGGCACAGGTCTGCACCTTTGCCCCCGCCGTCACCGACCTGTCCGGTGTGCAGCTGGCGCTGGCCGATGCCCGCCGCCGCCAGACGGCGCTGTCCGATGCCCGCCAGCAGGCGCGGGAAGCCGCTCTGTACCGTGACGCCCTCCGCGCCCAGCTGACGGAGCAGGAGCTGTCCGCCCCCGCCGTTTCCGTCTCCGCGCCGCTCCCCTCCGGTGCAGAGCTGTCCGCCGAGCTTGCCCGCGTACAGGCGATGCTGACGCAGGAGCGCACCCGGTTCGACACCCTCACCGGCCGCATCCGCGCGCTGGATCGCTCCAGCGATCTGGAGGCTCAGCTGGCGCAGAAGCAGGAGCAGCTCCAGACCCTGCAGGGGGAGTACGACGCCATCGCGCTGGCCATGGACGCCCTGTCCCAGGCCAACACCGTGCTGCAGAACCGTTTTTCCCCGGCGCTGGGTGCACGGGCGGCGGAGATCTTCTCCCACATCACCGGCGGGCGGTACGACCGCGTGCTGCTGAGCCGGGACTTCTCCCTGTCCGCCGAGCCTGCCGGCGACCCGGTGGGGCGCAGCGTCCGCCTGCTGAGTCAGGGCGCCGCCGACCAGCTGTATCTGGCGGTGCGGCTGGCTATATGCGACATGGTGCTGCCCGCCGACAAGCGGGTGCCCCTGATCCTGGACGACGCGCTGGTGACCTTCGACGACGACCGTCTCCACGCGGCGCTGGACTATCTGCTGGAGGAGAGCCAAAGGCGCCAGATATTGCTGTTCACCTGCCAGAAGCGGGAGATGGACTATCTGCAGGGCAAGGGAAACGTAACCGTCACGGAGCTGTGAGGCTGCCGCGCAGCGTGCGGCGTCCCGCAAAGAATACGCAGGGACGGACGACCTGTCCGCCCCCCCTACGAAAAGGCAAACGGATGCCCCCTACAACGCACTCAAGAGGGCACCGCACTCTGCCCCCCCTTGCAAATCCCCTCAAATCGTGCTATACCATATATAAAAGAGCGAAAGGAGGCTGCCATGCCCCATTTTGACTGTCTCCGCTGCGGCACGGCCATGCAGTTCGTCGGCCAGCACAAGCTGCAGCTGGGCAAAACCAGTTGGCTGTTCGGCGACCTGCCCAACCTGATGGCCGGTGCGCTGGACGTATCCATCATGGCCTGCCCCGCCTGCGGCAAGCTGGAATTCTTCACCGGCGGCGTTCCACAGCCCAGCGGCAACGACCCCGGCCTGCACCAGCGCCGGTGCCCCAAGTGCGGCTTTGCCCACGATTTCGACTATCCCAAATGTCCCCTGTGCGGCTATGTCTACACCGCCGGGGACGAGCTGTAAGATCATCTGAAAAGGAGAACCTGTTATGAGCGATTGCACCCACGATTGCAGCACCTGCGGCGAAAGCTGCGGCGAGCGCAAGGAATCCAACGTATTTGAGAAGAAGCCCCTCCGCCCCGGCTGCCGCGTCGGTAAGGTATACGGCGTGGTGTCCGGCAAGGGCGGCGTGGGCAAGTCTATGGTCACCAGCCAGCTGGCGGTGGCGCTGCGGCGGGAGGGCTACCGCACCGCCATTCTGGACGCGGACATCACCGGCCCCTCCATTCCCAAGGCCTTCGGCATTCACGGCCGCGCCGTGGCGCAGGGCGACGCCATCGTGCCCGTGACCACCGCCACCGGCATCCAGCTGATGTCCGTGAATCTGCTGCTGGAGCATGAGACAGATCCCGTCATCTGGCGCGGCCCCGTCATCGGCGGCGTTGTCCAGCAGTTCTGGGGCGATGTGCTGTGGGACGACGTGGACTATATGTTCGTGGATATGCCTCCCGGAACCGGCGACGTGGCGCTGAACGTGTTCCAGTCCCTGCCGGTGGACGGCGTCATCATCGTGGCCTCTCCTCAGGAGCTGGTGTCCATGGTGGTGCAGAAGGCCGTGAAGATGGCGCAGATGATGAACATTCCCATCGTGGGTCTGGTGGAGAATATGAGCTACGTCCAGTGTCCCGACTGCGGCAAGAAGCTCTATATCTTCGGCGAGAGCAAGACCGAGGAGGCCGCCAAGGAACACCACATTCCCCTGCTGGCGAAAATGCCCATCGACCCGGCGCTGGCCAAGCTCACCGACGACGGCTGTATCGAGCAGTTCGACGGTCACTGGCTGGACGGCGTGGTGGAGACGCTCCTGCGGAAGTAAGCGGATATATCGGCAAAGGAGACGGCGAAAGCCGTCTCTTGCCTTTCCCGCCCGCCTGTGGTATGATAGCCGCGTTACACAGAAAGAGGTCGATACCATGAATGAAAAGAAGATCCATATCCTGTCGCTGCTGGCGGCGCTGACGTCGGCGGTGATCTTCGGCATGAGCTTCATGTTCTCCAAGCTGGCGCTGGAGGTGGCGCAGCCCACGGTGCTGCTGGCCTTCCGGTTCGCGGTGGCGGTGGCGGCCATGACGCTGGTCATCGCCGTGAACGCACTGGTGGGAAAGCTGCGGGGGCGGAAGCTGTTCGCCTTCTCCCTGCGGGGCAAGCCGGTGTACAAGCTGATCCTGCTGGGCATCGTGCAGCCGGTGGCATACTTCATCTTCGAAAACTACGGCATCCTGTACACGTCCTCCGCCGTGGCGGGCACCATCATCGCGGTGGTGCCGGTGTGCTGCATCCTGATGGACGTGCTGGTGCTGCATGAAAAGGTCACCCGGCGGCAGGTGCTGTGCGCCGTGGGCGCGGTGGGCGGCGTGGCGCTGATCTCCGCCGGAGGCGCGGTGATGATCTCGGCGCTGGGACTGCTGTTCCTGCTTCTGACCATGCTCAGCGACACGGTGTATTACGGCATCAGCCACAGCGCCGCCAAGGTGTTCACACCCTTCGAGATGACGTATGTGATGTTCCTGGTGGGCATGGCGGCGTTTATCCCGGCGGCGCTGTTCCAGACCGGCGGTCTGCACAGTGAGCTGATCACCGTACCGGCGCAGAGCGGTCAGTTCTGGCTGGCGGTGGTGTATCTGGGCGTGCTGTCCTCCGGCGTGGCCTACGGCCTGCTGAACTTCGCCAACAGCCACCTGACGGTGTCGGAGTCCTCCCTGTTCTCCAACGTGACCACGGTGGTGTCGGTGCTGGCGGGCGTGATCCTGCTGAAGGAGCCCTTCAGCCTGTGGCAGATACTGGGCGTGGCCGTCATTCTGGTGTGCGTGTTCATCGCCAACGTATCGGCAAGCAGTGAAAAATAACGAACAACCCTGCGGCATGGCCGCAGGGCTGTTTTTTTATCTTCGGATAATGCGTCCGTTCTTTACGCCGGTGAGCCGGCCGTTCTCCACAGCCAATTGCCCGCCCACGAACACGGCGGTCATGCCCTCCGCCGTCCGGCAGGGCTGTTGGTAGGTGCCCCGCTCGGAAAGCGCCGCCGGGTCGAACACGCACAGATCGGCGTCCGCGCCCTCGGCGATAACGCCCTTGCCGGGCAAGCGCAGCGCCCGCGCCGGCTCCAGCGTCAGCTTACGGACGCCCTCCTCCAGAGAGAGAACGCCCTTCTCCCCCACGAAGTGCTGCAAAAGCCGCGTGCAGCTGCCGTACACCCGGGGATGGGGCATGCCCTCGGTGGGGTAGGTGGCATCGGAGATCAGGCAGCTGAGAGGGCTGCGGAGAATGGCGGCGATATCCTCCTCCGCGGCCATGAAGTCGATCATGGTCACCTGACAGTGTTCCCGGATCAGCAGGTCGCAGCAGCTGTCCAGCGGCGACTTGTGCTCCATGGCGGCCTCCTCCGCAATGCTCTTGCCCAGAAATTGCTCGTCCTCCGGGCAGTGGAGGCTGCTGAGGAAGATGCCGTCCCAGCCGGCCAGCTTTGCGATGTCGTCAAAGCCGCCTCCGTCCTCGATGCGGTGCGCCAGCGTCTGCCGCTGGGCGGGGTCAGCCAAGCGGCGCACCACCGCGTCCATGCCGCCCTCCAGAAACTCCGGCGGCAGGATGTGCAGCAGCTGGGTGGAGCCGGCAGTATAGGGGTACACGTCGCAGCCCACGTCCATGCCCTCGTCCTTGGCCCTTTGCAGCATGGACAGCGCCTGCGGGATCTTTTTGCCCCAGTTGTCCCGCCCCATGGCCTTCAGATGGCTGATGTGCAGGGGGATGCGCAGCTCCCGCGCCACAAGGAGCATCTCCTCCACGGACTGGCACACGCCGCCGCCCTCCTGCCGCATGTGGACGGTGAGGGGGATGTCCTGCCCCGCTATGGGAGCGAGCGCGCGGATCAGCTCGCGGGTGGTGTAGAAGCACTCCGGGGCGTAGCCCAGACCCAGCGACACGCCCAGCGCGCCGTCAGCCAGCGCCCGCTCCAGCTGCCGGTGCAGGGCGCGGTAGTGCCCGTCCGCCAGATGCTCCAGCTCGTACCCGGCCACGTCTGCCCGGAGGACGCCGGCGCCGGCCAGCATGCCCACATTCACCGGCAGAGCGGGCAGGCAGGCGAAATAGCCCGCCAGCGTGTCCGTCACCAGCTCCGGCGGGATGGCGCCGGTGATGGGGCGCAGATAGTCCCGGATGGCGTCCCCGTGCGCCCTGCCGAAGGGCGCGGCGCTGAGACCGCAGTTGCCGTTGACGATGGTGGTCAGCCCCTGACACAGCTCCGCCGCGCCGAAGCCGGGGCGCAGCAGCGCCGCGTCCGCGTGGCGGTGGATGTCGATAAAACCGGGGGTAACGGTCTTGCCGGACGCGTCCCACACCTGCGCAGCGGACGCGCCCCGCAGGTCGCCCACGGCGGCGATCCTCCCGCCGGACACGGCGACGTCGGCGGCAAAGGCCGGGCGGCCTGTGCCGTCCGCCACAGAGCCGCCCCGGATAAGAATATCAAACATGGTCGGTGCCTCTTTCCTGTTTTCCCGCCGCCAGCGGCAGGGAGATGATAAACCGGGTGACGCCTCCGCCGCTTTCGCAGCGGATCGTGCCCCGGTGGGCGTCCACGATGGCCTTGGCAATGGCCAGCCCCAGGCCGAAGCTGCTGCCGTCGGTGCGGGCCTCATCGGCGCGGTAAAAGCGGTCGAAGATGTGGGGCAGCTTGTCCGCCGGGATGTCCTCGCCCCGGTTCGTCACAGCGAGCACGGCGCGGCTGCCCTGCCGCGCGGCGTCCAGTTGGATGGGCGTGCCGGGGGCGGCGTACTTCACGGCGTTGTCCAGCAGCACCGCCAGCGCCTGCCCCAGTTTGGCTCCGTCGCCCCGAACGGACAGACCGGGGGTGATGTCGTACTCCAGCAGATGCCCGGCTTCAAAGGCCACCGGCTCGAACCGCAGGGCGGCGGTAACAGCCGTCTCGGGCACGTCCGCTGTGGTATCCGGCAGGGTGCCCGCGCTCTTCTGGGCGCGGAACAGGGTGAGCATGTCCTCCACCAGCGAGCGCATGCGGCGGCTCTCCTCCTGAATGTTGTCGATATACGCCTCCTGCTCCGGCGCGGCGCTGCGCCGCAGCAGATCCGCCGAGGACAGGATCACCGTCAGGGGCGTTTTCAGCTCGTGGCTGGCGTCGGACAGGAATTGCTCCTGCTGCGCCCACGCCGCTCCCACCGGCTTTGTCACCACGCCGGACAGCAGATAGCTGCACAGGAACAGCACCACCAGCGCCACGCTTCCCACCAGCGAGCAGGCGCTCAGCAGCGTCCGCAGGGACGTGTATTCCAGATAGGTGTCGGTAAAGGCGATGGCGGTGGTGGCATAGCCCGTCTGCCGCAGGTAGCGCAGGTGGTATTCGTCCAGCGTGCCGGAATCCGCCGTCCGGTGCAGGGCGGCGGTGACGATGTCCGCCAGCCGCGTCTCGTCGCTGAGATCATAGTAGCTGTTGCCCGCCACGCGGACGGTGCCGCTGCCGTAGACCTCCGCCACGAAGCAAGGGATGCTGTCCACCCCCGGCTGGCTGATGCCGTAGTCCCCCTGCTCCAGCGCCTGATACAGCTGCTGCTGCACGTTCTTCCGGTAGTTGTCCCGGGAGATGAAAAACACGGCGGCGAACACCGCCAGCAGCACCAGCGAGATCAGCAGCATGTTGGTGGCCACCACCTTCCAGCGGAGATGGCGGATCATGACGCCACCTCCAGGCAGTAGCCCACCATCCGCAGCGTCTTGATGCGGACGGCGGATTGCAGGTGGGTCAGCTTGCGGCGCAGGAAGGAGATATAGACCTCCACGTTGTTGTCCTCGGCGGCGGAGTCGTAGCCCCAGACCTTCAGGATCAGCTGCTCCTTGGAGACGATCTGGCTGCCGTTTTTCATCAGCAGCTCCATCAGGTCGTACTCCCGGCGGCTGAGACGGACGCTGCGTCCGCCGCACTCCAGCAGAAACGTGCCCATGTGCAGCGTCAGGTCGCCGAATACGGTGGTATCCGGGTCGGCGGACACGTCCTCCCCGCCCCGGCGCAGCAGCGACCGGATGCAGGCCAGCAGCTCCTCCGGCTCGAAGGGCTTGGTCAGGTAGTAGTCGGCGCCGGCGTCCAGACCGCGGACGCGGTCGTTCAGCTCGCTGCGGGCGGTGAGCATCAGCACCGGCAGGCGGCTGCCGCCCTGCCGCAGCTGCCGCAGGAGCGTGAAGCCGTCCATGCCGGGCAGCATGGCGTCCAGCACCAGCAGGTCGTAAATATCGCTGCGGGCGTTGTCCAGCCCGGATATGCCGTCATAGCACACGTCGGCGGTGTAGCCCTGCCGGTGCAGCAGCTCCTGCAGGGTACCGGCCAGCCGCTTTTCGTCCTCCACGATGAGTATGCGCATGGCGCGCCTCCTTTGTTGATGTGAGTTTACGGCGCGGCCTTACAGCCCCGTCTCCGCGATGGTCAGCAGCTGCGCCAGAGACGCCTCCTCCATGCGGTAGATGGTGGTCTCGCCGTCCAGCGTCACATAGCGGCCGCCGTCGCCGGTGGGCAGACCCACGGCCAGCGTCAGCGCCTTGTCCGCGCCGGTATCAGAGAGATAATTCATGGCCAGCGTCAAGGCGGGATCATCCAGCCCGCACACGGCGGCGGCGCCCTCCGCCGGGTGATAGTCCACGCAGGCGGTGACGGTCAGTGCGCCCAGCTCCTCCACCAGCGCGGCGGTCTGGGCGGTGACATCCCGGTTGGCGCTGCGGCGGACGCCGTCTTCATCGGTGAGGAAGGCCACGGTGCGCTCCGGCGTCAGGATGGTGACGCTGACCACCTGCTCCGGCGCGATCACCGGCAGCTGCGGCAGCACCGCCATATCGTAGATGCTGCGGCTGAGCAGCGCCTTGCTCTCGGCGGAGGCGTACAGCACCCGGCCGTCCGGCGTGAGGACGTACCAGCGGCCGTCGGTAGTCTCCTCGCCCACATAGTAGGTGGCGTCCTCCCCGTCGGCGGTGACGGTGATGTATTTGGCGGGCGTTTCCAGCCCGTAGACGGACAGCTCCTGCCCGTCGGTCACAGTCTCGCCGCCGTCCAGCGCCGCGGGCAGCGCCAGCAGCTCGTCCATGGCGCTCTGCTCCAGCGGGAAGGTGGGGTCGTCGTGCCAGATCCAGCTGCCCTCCTCGTTCTTCTCAAAGCGCAGCGTCACGTCGCCGTCGCACAGGGTCAGGCCGGTGATGCCCTCCACCGGCACCGTCTGGGTGGCGGCGTCCTTCCGCTCCGGCTCCGTATTCTTATGGCCGCAGGCGGACAGCAAAAGCGTCAGCCCCAGCGCCAGCGCCGTCAGGCGCAGCAGTCGTTTCATACGCATATCTCCTTTTCGGGTAGTTCCGTATAGAAGTATAGCAACTTCCGGTGGAAAAGGAAAGAACATTTCGTAAATCTTTCCTTTTCCGCCGCCGCGTGGTATACTGAGAAAAAATCACTTCCCAAGGAGGGACGCTATATGTCCGAGACTATCGCCGCCATCGCCACGGGGCAGCAGCCCTGTGCCATCGGGATCCTGCGGCTCAGCGGAGACGGTGTGTGCGCCGCGCTGGACGCGGTGTTCCGCGCCGGGAACGGCAAGCTCGCCGCCCAGCAGAGTCCCCGCGCCATGGTGCTGGGCGACCTGCTGGACGAGACGGGGCAGGTCATCGACAACGTGCTGTGCGTGCGCTTCCCCGCGCCCCACAGCTATACGGGCGAGGACTGCGCCGAGCTACACTGCCACGGCAGCCCCATCGTGCTGGACGCGGGGCTGCGGGCGCTGCTGGCCGCCGGCTGCCGGCAGGCCGGCGCCGGGGAGTTCACCAAGCGGGCGTTCCTCAACGGGCGGATGGATCTCATCCAGGCGGAGAGCGTGGTGGATCTCATCGACGCGGAGACGGCGGAGCAGGCGCACAACGCCGTGTGCCAGCTGGACGGCGCACTGAGCCGAACGGTGGCGCGCATTTACGACGGTCTGATGGACATGGCCGCCCGGTTCTATGCGGTGGTGGACTATCCGGACGAGGACATCGAGGACGTGCAGCGCGAGCAGATGCTGGACACCCTGCGCACCGCGCAGAACGATCTGGAGACGCTGGTGGCGGGCTTCTCCCGCGGGCGGCTGATGAAGCTGGGCGTGCCCACGGTGCTGCTGGGCAAGCCCAACGCCGGGAAGTCCTCCCTGCTGAACGCCCTGCTGGGCTACGACCGTGCCATCGTCACCGATATCGCCGGCACCACCCGGGACACGGTGGAGGAGAAGGTCAGCGTGGGCGGCGTGCTGCTGCGGCTCATCGACACGGCGGGCATCCGCTCCGGCGGCGACGCAGTGGAGGCGCTGGGCGTGGAGCGCAGCCGCGAAGCGGCGAAGCGGGCATCGCTGGCGGTGCTGGTGCTGGACGGTTCCCGGTCGCTGACGGCGGAGGACGAGGAGGCCATGGCGCTGGCGGAGGCCGCACCCCACCTGATCGTGGCCGTGAACAAGAGCGATCTCCCCCGGCGGCTGGATGTGGGCGCGCTGGCCGACCGGTTCGACAACGTGCTGTCCGTCTCCGCCGCCACCGGCGAGGGGCTGGACGCGCTGGCAGAGGCCATCGCTGCCCAGTTCCCGGCGGGCGAGACGGTGGGCGGCGCACTGCTGACCAACGCGCGGCAGGCGGACGCCGCCAACCGCGCCCTCAGCGCCGTGGCGGAGGCCCGGAGCGCCCTGCGCATCGGTATGACGGCGGACGTGGTGCTCACCGACTGCGAGGCGGCGTTGGAGGCGCTGGGCGAGCTGAACGGCAAGCGGGTGCGGGACGATCTGGTGGAGACGATCTTCTCCCGGTTCTGCGTGGGGAAATAGGCAATACGGACGTATATTTCTGCTAATATCTCATATTATTTTCCATTTGGCTCTTTTCTTGTGCCCCGTTCCGTGATATGATAACGGGGAAAATCACTTCCAAGGAGGTTCTATTATGCGCGAATACGTTATTATGACCGACAGCTGCTGCGACCTGACCGACCACATGGCCAAGGAGCTGGGTCTGACGGTGGTGCCCCTGACGGTGCACATCGACGGGCACGACTACCCCAATATGCTGGACGGCAGCGCCATCAGCTTTGAGGATTTCTACGGCAAGATCCGCAGCGGCGTGCTGGCCACCACCTCCGCCGCCAACGTGGGACAGTTTCAGGAGGCCATGCGCCCCATTCTGGCCGAGGGTAAGGACATCGTGAGCATCAACTTCTCCAGCGCCCTGTCCACCACGTACCAGAGCGCGTGCATCGCCGCCCAGGACATGAAGGAGGAGTTCCCGGACGCCAACATCTATGTGGTGGACTCCCTGTCCGCCTCGCTGGGTCAGGGGCTGCTGCTGTATCTGGCGGCGCACAAGAAACAGGAGGGTCTGTCCGCCCAGGAGCTGGTGCAGTGGGTGGAGGACAACAAGCTGCACATCGACCACTGGTTCACTGTGGACGACCTGAACTATCTGAAGATGGGCGGGCGGCTCAGCGCCGGCGCCGCGTTCTTCGGCTCCATGCTGTCCATCAAGCCGGTGATGCACACCTCCGACGAGGGCAAGCTGGTGCCCGTCAGCAAGGTGCGCGGCCGCAAGGCCAGCCTGAAGGCACTGATCGACAAGATCGCGGAGCTGGGCATCGAGCCCAGCGAGCAGGTGATGTTCATCTGCCACGCCGACTGCGAGGTGGAGGCCCGCGCCGTGGCCGAGGAGATGAAGGCGCGCTACGGCGTGAAGGAGGTCTATATCAACTACATCGGGCCGGTGATCGGCAGCCACACGGGGCCGAACACCATGGGTCTGTTCTTCGTGGGCACCCAGAGATAACAACGACGCAGGAGGGCGCGGCATGGAATGGCTGGAGCTGAACATTGACACGAGCCACGCGGGGCTGGACGCGGTGACGGATATGCTGGAGCAGCAGGGTGTCACCGGCCTCATCATCGACGACGAGGCCGATTTCCAGAGCTTTCTGGAGAACAACCGGCAGTACTGGGACTATGTGGACGAGGAGCTGCTGGAGCAGAAAAAGGGCGTGTGCCGGGTGACGTTCTATCTGGAGCGGAACGAGGCGGCCTACGGCACGGTTGCCGCCGTGCGCATGGCCATGTCCGCCCTGAAAAAAGAGCACCCGGAGTATGCGCCGATGCTGCTGACCATGGAGGATGCGGCGGACGAGGACTGGGAGAACAACTGGAAGCAGTTCTACAAGCCCATGGAGATCGGCAGCCGCCTGCTGGTGGTGCCGGAGTGGGAGGAGGCCGCCGACCCGGAGCGGGTCAAGCTGGTGCTGAACCCCGGCCTGACCTTCGGCACCGGCAGCCACGCCACCACGCGCCTGTGCTTACAGGCGCTGGACACCCACATCCACGGCGGCGAGCGGGTGCTGGATCTGGGCTGCGGCAGCGGCATCCTGTCCATCGCGGCGCTGCGGCTGGGCGCGGAGTACGCCTTCGCCTGCGACATCGACGAGAAGTGCGTGGACGTGGCCTATGAGAACGCCGCCCTGAACGGCATCGACCGGACGCGCTACACCGTGCGGTGGGGCAACGTGCTCACCGACGACGCGCTGCGGCGGGAGATGGGCGGCGGCTACGATATCGTGGTGGCCAACATCGTGGCGGACGTGATCATGGGTCTGTCCGGCAGCGTGCGGGGCTTCCTGAAGCCCGGCGGCCTGTTCCTGTGCTCCGGCATCATCGACGACCGGGCGCAGGAGGTGCGGGAAAAGCTGAAGGCCGACGGCTGGGACGTGATCGAACAGCGCCAGAGCGAGGGCTGGTACAGCTTCCTGTGCCGGTGATAAAAAGAAAAACGCCGCTGGGAAGCGGCGTTTTTCTTTTCGGCGGCGCGGGGGGATACGCCGCCTCTTTGTCCAATTTTGAGAGGGGGATAGGGAGAAAACCGGAGAAAAAGATCACTTATCCGTGACCTTGCTGACGATGCCAACCACCACCAGCAGAACCGCCAGACCAGCCAGCAAAATGTTCAGACCCATGTTCAGCGCCTCCTTTCTGATGGGCTTCTTAACGTGTTTTTAATATAGCATAGGATGTGCAATTTGTAAAACGAATGATTTTCATCGAAACCATGAAATTTTCTTTGCATGCGAGCGCGGGTCGTGGTACAATGGACGCAAAGAGATCGGGAGGTGCCGCCCATGAGCATAGGCAAGTATCAGATATTCCTCAAAACCGTGGAGCTGGGAAGCTTCACGGCGGCGGCACGGGCGCTGAACTTCACCCAGTCCGGCGTCAGCCACGCCATCGGCGCGCTGGAGCAAGAACTGGGCGTGACGCTGCTGGTACGCAGTCACGGCGGCGTGACCCCTACGGCGGACGGCCGCGCCCTGACGCCGTATTTTCAGGAGATGTGCGCCACCCAGCACCGGCTGGAGCAGCACGCCGCCGACCTGCGGGGGCTGGATACCGGCCTTGTGCGGGTGGCCACGTTCACCAGCGTGTCGGAAAAATGGCTGCCGGGTATGCTCAAGACGTTTCAGGAGCAGTATCCCCGCATTGAATTCGAGCTGCTGCCCTCCAACTTCAACAACGAGATATCTGACTGGGTGCTCCACGGGCAGGCGGACTGCGGCTTCATCTCCCTGCCCACCCCGGCGGAGAAGTACCTGGACTGCTGGCTTTTGCAGCGGGATCAGTGGAAGGTCATTATGCCCTGCGACCATCCCCTGGCCGGGCGCGACCCCTTCCCGCCGGAGGCGCTGGAGAAATACCCGCTGATCCTGCTGGACGAGGGCGACGACTACGAGATACAGGCCGTGTTCGACCACTACGGCGTCCACCCCCGCATCCAGTACACCGTGCAGCAGGATCAGACCATTCTGGCCATGGTGTCCGGCGGGCTGGGCATCAGCATCATGGAGGAGCTGATGCTCTACAAGTGCGCCTATCCGCTGGCCAGCAGCACCCTGCCCAGGCGGTTCCACCGGGATATCGGAATATGCGTCAAGGACAAAAACGCCCTGTCCCACTCCACGCAGGTGTTCATCGACCACGCCCGCCGGTGGGTGCTGGAGAACTTCCCGGAGGGCTGGAACGACCCGAAGCCCCACGAGAGATAACGGAATACACAACGAAACGCCGCTCCCCGCCGTCAGTATAGGCAGAGAGCGGCGTTTGACCGCCCGAAAGGAGTGTTTACATCATGAAAAAGATATTTGCATTGCTGCTGGCGCTGGTGATGGCGCTGGCTTTGGTGGCCTGCGGCCAGAAGGAGGACAACATCGGCGGCGAGACGAAGGACGACCAGACGCAGACCGACGGCCAGTCCGTGGATCTGCGGGCGGAGTACGATGCCGCCATCAAGCAGGTGCAGGACGAGCTGGGCGACAACGCCCCCGTGCTGCTGGAGGAAACAGCCGTGGAGATCCTGAACAGCTACTACCCCGGCCTTGAGAACGCCAAGCTGAAGCAGGGTGTGTTCTTCATCTCGCCTACCGCCACCTCCTGCGAGGTGTCTATGGTGGAGGCGGAGAGTGCCGCCGACGCCGAGATCGTCCGCCAGAGCTTCCAGGCTCGCGTGGACAGCATGGCCAACGACACCACCTATCCCGAGGAGGCCGGCATGTGGAAGAACAACGCCACCGTTACCGTCAACGGCAACTATGTGGTGCTGGAGGTGCTGCCGGAGGGCTGCACCGTGCCCGACGCATTTCTGGCAAAATTCTGATTCCCTATGGCGCTTTCGCTTTCCGTGTGGTATGATGTCCGGGCAGATACACGGAAAGGGGAGTGCCCTATGGAGGACGCCCAGATCATAGACGGATTTTTCCGCCGTGACCCGGAGGTCATCACCGCCGTACAGGAGAAATACGAAAAGCGCTGTCTGACCGCCGCCGGGCATATCCTGCCCGACCGCCGGGACGCGGAGGAGTGCGTCAGCGACGTGTGGCTCCGCCTGTGGAACGCCATACCGCCGGAACGCCCCCGCTCGCTGGCAGCGTACATCACCACCGTCACCCGCCGGGTGGCGCTGGATAAGTGCGACTACAACCGGGCAGCCCAGCGCCGCAGCGACCTGACGGTGGCCTTCGAGGAGCTGGAGGGCTGCCTGTCCACCGAGGACAGCGCGGTGCTGGCGCTGGAGCAGGCAGATTTCCGCCGGGTGCTCAACGGCTTCCTGCGCAAGCTCACCCGGCAGAGCCGGACATATTTCATTCGCCGTTACTGGTACGGCGAGAGCATCCGCGAGATCGCCGACAGCTGCGGCGCCGGGGAGGAAAAGGTAAAATCCTCCCTGTTCCGCACGCGGCAGCGGCTGCGGACAGCTTTGGAGAAGGAGGGGATGCTGTGAACCGCGAAGAAGAAATAAAGCGCTGGCAGGCGTCCATTGACGACGACCTGCTGGAGGAAGCCCAGCGTCCCCTGCCCCGCGGGAGCGCAGCGCTGCGCTGGGGCGGCCTGGCCGCCTGCCTGTGCGCGGCGGCGCTGGCGCTGCTACTGACGCTGCCGGGGCACGGCGCGGCGCAGAGGGCAGACTGCGGCGCACCGCCGGAGGCTGCCACATACAAGGGCTTTTCTGCCTCCGCCGAGCCGGAGGCGCTCAGCGCCACGCTGGTGCTGCCGGAGGGCGCGGAGCTGGCGCCCGGCGAAATACAGCCCACCTCCCGTACCGACGAGCCCTCCGCCGACGTACCGGAGTCCGCTGCCTGCACCATCGTGCTGGGCGGACATGATTACGACTACAGCGCGGTGTATGCCGACGCACCCATGCCCGCCCCGGACGGCAATTTGCCGGAGGTCACATGGCCGGTGGGCGGCCTGACGCTGCTGCTGTACGCAGACGGCGCCGTGGGCTGGTACGACGCCGCCGCGGGCATCCAGTGGTACTGCGTGGCGTGGGACGGCGGTCAGCCGCTGGTCACGGCCTTCGCCCTGATGGACGCCCAGTCCTACACCGTGCCCACCGCGCCGGAGGGCGCGGCGGTGCAGGGCTACGACCTTTTCGATCTGGACGGCGAGACCGTCACCCAGGTGCGCTTCACCCTGAACGGCATCACCTGGCAGTATCGCATGGCGCCCACCGACGATGTGTCGGAGACGATCCCGGACATTTCGGAGTTCACCGGCGGCAGCCTGACGGCGGAGAGCACCGTGCGCTGGTGCACCGCACTGCTGCGCTGGGACGAGGGCGGCGCGGGCTGCATCATCTGGCGGGACATGGCCCCCGGTCTTGTCTACAGCCTGACCACCGACAGCGGCGCGTCGGAGGACGCGCTGTCCCACATGGCTGCGCTGGTATTCCAGCCCGCGCAGGACGAGTCCTGAATAAGACGCAAGAAAGCACCCCTCCCGGGGTGCTTTTTTGCGTTATTCTCCGTATTTCCGGCGGTACAGCAGATTGCGGGCGGCTTTTTTGGCCTCCGGGGTGTAGCCCTTGCCGTCGGCGACCCTTTGCAGCTTTTCGTCGGGGTAGTCCCGGAAGTTATACATGAACTTCTCCACCGGGTCGGTGATGGCCTGCTCCTCCGTCTGCCGCTTCTCAAATTCCTCCACCGGTGACGGCGGCGCGAACATGGCCACGTACCGGCACGCCTCGCAGGTGTAGATCAGCACCTTCATGTGCCGCTCCATAAGGGGCAGGGTTGGGTCATCCACCGTGGTCAGATAGCTGGCGCAGCGGGGCGGCGTCATTTTCGCCCCGCACAGGGGGCAGGAACGTCTGCGTTCTTCCATGGCGGTTCTGTCAGAACGCATCAATCCAGTCTGACGGCGGTGCCGCTGGCGGTGACCATCAGCATGCCGTTGTCCGCGCCCAGCACCTCATAGTCCACATCCACGGCCACCACAGCGTCCGCGTTCAGCTGGAGGGCGCGCTGCTCCAGTTCATGGATCGCCTGCTCCCGCGCGTTGATCAGCTCGTTTTCATAGGTGCCGGAGCGCCCGCCGAAAAAGTTGCTGAAGCTGGCGGCAATGTCCTTGACCACGTTAACGCCGGCAATGACCTCGCCGAATACGATCCCCTTATACTCCGTGATGCGGCGACCCTCTACGGTGGGGGTGGTGGTAATGATCATAGCGATTCCTCCTATTCAGAACTCCGGTGCGTCCGGGGTCTTATGATACAGCAGGGGCTTGCCCTCCGCGTCCACCAGCAGCGTCAGTCCGCCGGAGTTGCCCACGGCGTGATAGAGATACTGCACGCCGGTCTGGGTGTCCACCAGCACCTCATTACTGCTGATGAAGCCGCTGTCCTCCATGACCTTGATAAAGCGCTGTTCTTTCTTCGCCATAGCTTACTCCGCCTTGTCGCCCTCCACCAGCGCCTTGGTGCTGGCGGCCAGACCTGCCAGCCCCTGGATCTCGCTGGGGATGATGATCTTCGTGGCCTTGCCGTCCGCCACCTTCTCCAGCGCCTCCAGCGCCTTGAGCTTGATGACCTGGTCGTTGGGGGCGTTCTCGTTCAGCATGCGCATGGAGTCCGCCAGCGCCTGCTGCACCTTCAGGATGGACGTGGCCTCGGCCTCGGCGGCCATGATCTTGGCCTGCTTGGCGGCGTCCGCCTGCAGCAGCACCGACTGCTTCTCGCCCTCGGCGATGAGCACCTTGCTGGCCTTTTCGCCCTCGGCCTGCAGGATGGACTCCCGGCGCTCGCGCTCGGCCTTCATCTGCTTTTCCATGGCGTTCTGGATCTCACGGGGCGGCAGGATGTTCTTCAGCTCCACGCGGTTGACCTTGATGCCCCAGGGGTCGGTGGCCTCGTCCAGAATGGAGCGCATCTTGGCGTTGATGGTGTCGCGGCTGGTCAGGGACTGATCCAGCTCCAGCTCGCCGATGATGTTGCGCAGGGTGGTGGCCGTCAGGTTCTCGATGGCGCTCATGGGGTACTCCACGCCGTAGGTATACAGCTTGGGGTCGGTGATCTGGAAGTAGATGACCGTGTCGATCTGCATGGTGACGTTATCCTTGGTGATGACGGGCTGGGGGTCGAAATCCGCCACCTGCTCCTTCAGGCTGACCTTCTTCACCACGCGCTCGACGAACGGCAGCTTGAAGTGCATGCCGACGCCCCACACGCTGTGGAAGGCGCCCAGCCGCTCGATGACATAGGCCTTGGACTGCTGAACGATCTGGATGCAGCTGACCACGACGGCCAGAATGAGCACGACCAGAATGATGATGGCGATGGTTCCGGGTGTAGGCATAGTGTTTCCTCCTTATTTCTCCTGTTTATGTGGTTTCCTGTTGTGATGGGATGTATGCGCTGTCAGGGCGTTACGCGCCCTCCTCCGCCTCGGTGGGCATAGCGTGCTTGCGGATAAGATGGACGATCCGGGCGATGACGCCCAGCAGGATGGCGGCCAGTCCGCCCAGAACATATTGCATGGCTCACTGCTCCTTCTGCACGATGAGCTTCACGCCCTCCATCCGCAGGATGCGCACGGCGGCGTCCGGCTCGATGACCTCCCCGTCGGCGCTGCGCGCCGTCCAGGTCTTACCATCTATATAGACGGCGCCGGAGGGCAATGCGTTGTCGATGCGTTCCGTCACGCGCCCCACAGCGCCCAGCACCCGGTCGGCATTGGTGGGCTTGATGTCCTTTTTCATCAGCTTCACCACCAGCGGGCGGGTGAAGGCCAGCGCCGCGATGGACACCGCGAAGAACAGCGCCACCTGTAACCATATAGGTGCGCTGCATACCGCGGCGATCAGCCCGGCCACGCCGCCCAGCACGAACCAGATGGACGTCAGCCCGGCGGTAGCGGCCTCGGCCACGCCGAAGATGATGATGGCGGCGATCCAGATCGTAGTCGCCATATCTGCGTTTCCTCCTTTCAGAATAAGTCCGATGATGAGGCTCAGCGCGCCGATACCCAGCAGGACGGCGGCGGCCAGCCACTTGTTTTTGGGGGACAGGTTCGTCAGGAACGCGCCCACGGCGCTGCGCAGCGTGGCGCGGGGCAGCGCCGCCGACTCCGGCATCGCCTCGGACACAGGAGCGGCTGCGGCGGGGACGGGTGCTTCCTGGGCGAACAGGTCGGCGATGGACACATGGTAGCGGTTGCAGATATACAGAATTTTTTCGATCTCCGGATAGCCGCGGCCGCTCTCCCATTTGCTCACCGCCTGCCGGGAGACCTGCAGCTGCTCGGCGAACTGCTCCTGTGTCAGGCCGTGGCCGCGCCGTACCTCGGCCAGCCGATCACCAAATGCCATACGCTTCCTCCTTCGTTCCCTGTGCCGCCAGTATACGCACCGGCGGGGAAAAAGTCTATCATCCTGAGGTTGCGCCGGGGTAAAATTTCATATCAGGCGGCGCAACCTGAGGTTTACATAGCCATTATACCGGATTTGCACAAGAAAATCCACTGGATTTTGTGGTTGCGCCGCCGTGCGTTTTTCGGTATACTGTGTAGGATAAAATGGGACGCTGCCCCTACACACGAGACGAGGTGCTTTTGATGATAACATACGAGATCCCCTGCCTGCTGGGGTTGGAAAAGCTGGTGGCCGACGAGGTGAAGCGTCTGGGCTTGCAGGACGTGCGGGCGGAGAACGGCCGCATCCTCTGCCGGGGCAGCTGGGCGGACTGCGCCCGGCTGAACATCAACCTGCGCTGCGGCGCGCGGGTCATCGCCCTGCTGGGGCAGTTCCCGGCGCAGAGCTTCGAGGAGCTGTTTCAGGGCGTCCGCGCCATCGCGTGGGAGGAATTCCTGCCGCAGGACGCCGCCTTCCCGGTGAAGGGCTACTCCATCTCCAGCCAGCTGCACTCCGTGCCCGCCTGCCAGAGCATCATCAAAAAGGCCATGGTGGAGCGCCTGCGGGCGCACTACGGCATCGAGCAGTTCCCGGAGACGGGGACGAAGTATCAGGTGCGCTTCTCCGTGTTCAAGGATCAGGTGTCCATCGGGCTGGACGCCAGCGGCGAGGGACTGTACAAGCGGGGCTACCGTGCCGTGGGCGTGGAGGCGCCCCTGCGGGAGACGCTGGCGGCGGCGCTGGTGACGCTCAGTCGCTACCGGGGACGCGACCCCTTCTGCGACCCCTTCTGCGGCAGCGGCACCATCCCTATCGAGGCGGCGCTTATCGCCAAGAACCGCGCCCCCGGCCTTGACCGGCGGTTCGACGCCCAGCGCTGGGCGTTCCTGCCCGCCGAGGCGTGGATGGACGCGGCGGACGAGGCGCAGGACCGGGAGTTTCACGGGCAGTACGACATCTGGGGCGGCGACATCGACCCCCGCGCCGTGGACATCGCCCGGGACAACGCCCGCAAAGCCGGCGTGGACGACTGCGTGCGCTTCGAGGTGGCGGACGCCGGCAAGTTCCACCGGGACAGCCCCTACGGGCAGCTGGTGACCAACCCGCCCTACGGCGAGCGCCTGATGGAGCGGCAGGAAGCCGAGGAGTTGTACCGCACCTTCGGCAAGGCGTGGCGCACGCTGCCCGCAGGCTGGCGCACGCTGGTGCTCAGCAGCCACACGGAGTTCGAGCGCTGCTTCGGCCGCCCGGCGGGCAGAAAGCGCAAGCTGTACAACGGCATGATCAAGTGCGACGTATTCATGTACGGCAACGTCTGACGGCGGCGGGGTGAGGGCGGTGTTTTTGCCGCACCGTCGGTAAGCGGATGTAGGGGCGGATGCCCACATCTGCCCGAACAGCGCGAAGCGCTGTCATTCCGAGCCAGTGACCGTGTCACCGGCGTGGGAATCCGTTTCTCCGCAGAGAGAGGAACGGATTCTTCTATCCCCCCTGCTTAATAAATCTCCGACAGACGACTTTATTTTCAATTTGTTCACTTTCTCTGAAAAAATGCTGATAGAATAGACAGAACCGACATACAGATATATGTACATGAGGAGGAGAACCTCGGTGAAGCATATTTTTATTATCAACCCCACGGCGGGGAAGTCCGACAGCCGGCAGAAGATCTACGACATGGCGGATTCGCTGCGGCAGAAGCACGGGCTGGATGTGCAGTGCATCCTGACAAAAAAGCAGGGGCACGCCACGGAGCTGGCACGGAAGCTGTGTGAAAGCGGCGAGGAGCTGCGGTTCTACGCCTGCGGCGGCGACGGCACGGTGAACGAGGTGGCCAACGGCATCATCGGCTATGACAACGCGGCTATGTCCGTGATCCCCGTGGGCACCGGCAACGACTTTCTGAAGAACTTCGGCGACGACGCCGAGAAGTTCCGGGATGCCGAGAACCTGTGGGACGGCCCTCAGTTCCCCATGGACGCCATTGACGTCAACGGCCGGGTGGCGCTGACCATCGCCTGCTCCGGTATCGACGCGCGGGTGGCCAAGGACGTACATAAATACAGCGAAAGCCCCCTGCTGGACGGCAAGGGCAGCTATATCTATTCGCTGGCGGTGAACTTCCTGTTCAAGGGCATCGGCTCCCACTGGATCGTGACACTGGACGATGTGCCCATGGAGGGCGACTGGTCGCTGATCGCGGTGTGTAACGGCCGGTATTACGGCGGCGGCTTTATGCCGGTGGCCGAGGCGCGGATGGACGATGGTGTACTGAACACGCTGGTGGTCAAAAAGGTGAACCGGCGGACGTTCCTGAAATTCGTGGGTCCTTACTCCAAGGGCGGCTATGCCCAGTTCCCCCAGTATGCCCACTGCTCCTGTCCCAAGGTCATCCGCATCCATTCGGAAAAGCCGGACATCGTCACCTGTCTGGACGGCGAGTGCGTCACCAACAGCGACGTGACCATCAAAATGCACGACAAGAAGCTGAATTTCTTTGGCCCCGAGGGGTGCTCCTGCAACCGCACGGCGCGGGCTTGAACATTTTGTGAATTTTTCAAAATTTCCCTCTTTCCCCCCTTGCAAATCCTGAATAGTGTGGTATTATAATCAGCGTTAGCACTCATAAACTTTGAGTGCTAACGCTGAAATGTTTTATCAAAAAAATAGAAATACAAGGAGGAACCAACTATGAAGCTGACACCGCTTGCTGACCGTGTGGTGCTGAAGATGACGGAACCGGAGGAGACCACCAAGGGCGGCATCATCCTCACCGGCTCTGCCAAGGAGAAGCCCTCCGTGGCGGAGGTCATTTCTGTGGGTCCCGGCGGCACCGTGGACGGAAAGACCGTGGTCATGTCCGTGAAGGCCGGCGACAAGGTCATCACCGACAAGTATGCCGGCACGAAGGTCACACTGGAGGACGAGGAGTACATCATCGTCAAGCAGGGCGACATCCTGGCCATCGTAGAGTGATCCTTATTTGCCGCGTACACGCCGCGGCAGACATGATTTGATCCTGCGTGTTCCCCGGTAAATCAATCGAATTTGGAGGCATTATAGATATGGCAAAGATCATCAAGCGCGGCGACGACGCGCGCAAGGCACTGGAAGCCGGCGTCAATCAGCTGGCCGATACCGTTAAAGTCACGCTGGGTCCCAAGGGCCGCAACGTGGTGCTGGATAAGAAGTTCGGCACGCCCCTGATCACCAACGACGGCGTGTCCATCGCCAAGGAGATCGAGCTGGACGATCCGTTTGAGAACATGGGCGCCCAGCTGGTGCGCGAGGTGTCCACCAAGACCAACGACGTGGCCGGCGACGGCACCACCACCGCTACCCTGCTGGCACAGGCCATGATCCACGAGGGTCTGCGCAATCTGGCCGCAGGCGCCAACCCCATCGTCATGAAGAAGGGCATGGCCAAGGCTGTGGACGCCGCCGTGGCTGCTATCAAGGAGCAGAGCCAGAAGGTCAACGGCACCGACGACATCGCCCGCGTGGGCACCGTATCCTCCGGCGACGAGACCATCGGCAAGCTGATCGCCGAGGCCATGGAGAAGGTCAGCGCCGACGGCGTCATCACCATCGAGGAGTCCAAGACCGCCGAGACGTACAGCGAGGTGGTGGAGGGCATGATGTTCGACCGCGGCTACATCACCCCCTATATGGCCACCGATATGGAGAAGATGGAGGCTGTGGTGGACGACCCCTACATCCTCATCACCGATAAGAAGATCTCCGTGATCTCCGACATCCTGCCCCTGCTGGAGCAGATGCTGCAGAGCGGCAAGAAGCTGTTCATCATCGCCGAGGACGTGGAGGGCGAAGCCCTGAGCACCCTGCTGGTGAACCGTCTGAAGGGCGTGCTGAACGTGGTGTGCGTCAAGGCGCCCGGCTTCGGCGATCGCCGCAAGGAGATGCTGCAGGATATCGCCATCCTGACCGGCGGCCAGGTCATCAGTGAGGAGCTGGGTCTGACCCTGAAGGACGCCACCATCGACATGCTGGGCCGCGCCCGTCAGATCAAGGTCACCAAGGAGAACACCATCATCGTGGACGGCATGGGCGACCAGCAGGCCATCAAGGATCGCGTGTCCCAGATCCGCGCGCAGATCGGCGTGACCACCAGCGAGTATGACAAGGAGAAGCTGCAGGAGCGGCTGGCAAAGCTGGCCGGCGGCGTGGCCGTCATCAAGGTGGGCGCTGCCACCGAGACGGAGATGAAGGAGAAGAAGCTGCGCATCGAGGATGCTCTGAACGCGACCAAGGCGGCCGTGGAGGAGGGCATCGTGGCCGGCGGCGGCACCATCTACGTCAACGTGATCCCCGCTGTCACCGCGCTGCTGAGCACCACCGAGGGCGACGAGCGCGTGGGCGTGCAGCTGGTGGCCAAGGCGCTGGAGGCTCCTATCCGCCAGATCGCGGCCAACGCCGGTATCGACGGCTCCGTGGTGCTGGAGAAGGTGAGCACCTCCGGCAAGAACGGCTACGGCTTCGACGCCTACAAGGAGGAGTACTGCGACATGATCGCCAGCGGCATCGTGGATCCCGCCAAGGTCACCCGCAGCGCGCTGGAGAACGCCGCCAGCGTTTCCGGCATGGTGCTGACCACCGAGTCTCTGGTGGCCGACAAGCCCCAGGCTCCCGCACCGGCTCCCGCCGCACCCGACATGGGCGGCATGGGCATGTATTAAGAGACGAATTGACGCGAAAGGGATGCGGCGCCCGCCGCATCCCTTTTTTCTTCCAATTTGCAAAAAATCTGTTGACAAATGGCGGGTGGATATGGTATAGTAACTCGTGCCTGTCGAGGACGACATGGCGGCGTAGCTCAGTTGGCTAGAGCATGCGGTTCATACCCGCAGTGTCACCGGTTCAAATCCAGTCGCCGCTACCAGACCGGAGAGATGCTTCGGCATCTCTCCGGTGTACCCCTCGAAAGACGGCCCGTTGGTCAAGAGGTTAAGACACGGCCCTTTCACGGCTGTAACATGGGTTCGATTCCCGTACGGGTCACCATGTCGGCACCCTAAGGGTCGCCGACAATTCGGAGGCTTAGCTCAGCTGGTTAGAGCGCCTGCTTCACACGCAGGAGGTCACTGGTTCGAGTCCAGCAGTCTCCACCAAATCCCACCTCATTTGAGGTGGGATTTTTCTTGATAAGGTACAATAAGTTGCGCAAATTGAAAAAAGCATAAAAGAAGACATAGCTTGCAGGCTCTGGTAGAATGAAGTTACCACACAAACATTCGAAAGGAGACAGCAAACTATGTCCGAGAAAATTGTACAGCTAAACGAGGAAGTAATCAAGGGCCAAATCAAGGAATTGGTTCGCGGCAGCGTGGAGGAAACCCTGAACGAGCTGCTGGAGAAGGAGGCGGAGTCGCTGACGCAGGCGGCCCGCTACGAGCGCAGTGAGGCCCGTCAGGGCTACCGCAGCGGCCACTATGACCGCAATCTCGCCACGACCTCCGGCGACGTCACGCTCCACATGCCGCGGCTCAAGGGCGTATCCTTCGAGACGGCCATCATCGAGCGGTATCGCCGCCGGGAGAGCAGCGTGGAGGAGGCCCTCATCGAGATGTACCTGGCAGGCGTTTCCGTGCGCCGGGTGGAGGACATCACGGAGGCACTGTGGGGCAGCAAGGTCTCGCCCGCCACCATCAGCGAGCTGAACAAGAAAGCCTACGTTCACATCGAGGACTGGCGAAACCGCCCCTTGCAGGGCGGGCGCTATCCATACGTCTACGTGGACGGCATCTACCTGCGCCGCAACTGGGGCGGAGAGTACGAAAATGTAGCTGTTTTGGTGGCGATCGCCGTGAATGAGGACGGTTTTCGTGAGGTTTTAGGCGCTGCCGGGGGCATGAAAGAGGATAAGGCCAGCTGGGTCAGCTTCTTCCAGTGGCTCCGCGGACGCGGCTTGGACGGCGTAAAGCTCATCGTTGGTGACAAGTGCATGGGGATGCTGGAGGCCGTGGGCGAGGTGTTTCCGGACGCCAAATACCAGCGCTGCACGGTGCATTTCTACCGCAACGTTTTCTCTGTTGTGCCCAAATCCAAGGTCAAAATTGTGGCAAAAATGCTCAAGGCGATCCACGCCCAGGAGAGCAAAAAGGCGTCCCGCGAGAAGGCGAAGGCCGTGGTCGCCGAGCTGCGCGCCATGAAGCTGAAGGAGGCCGCCAAAAAGGTCGAGGACGGCATCGAGGAAACGCTGACCTACTGCGATTTTCCCAGCGAACACTGGACGCGCATCCGCACCAACAACGTGATCGAGCGGCTGAACCGGGAGATCCGCCGCAGGACCCGCGTGGTGGGGACGTTCCCTGACGGCAACTCCGCCCTGATGCTGGTCTGCGCGAGGCTGCGCCATGTGGTGGGCACCCAGTGGGGCAACAAGAAATACATGAACATGAAGCATCTGGAGGCGGCCATGGACGACGCCTCTATTGCCGGCTGACTTCACTCAGCCGGAGCCTGCAAATAATTTTGCGCATAAATCTTGACGGGACCTTTTTCTTTGCCGAAATTCTTCCTGATTCTGGCAGTATGACGTACACGCGGGTGCGAAAGCAGGCTCTGTGCGTTTTGGAAACGGATCGCCGCGCCAGTGTACGCACCGGCGCGGCAATGACAAGCTTTTCGGTTTTTGCAGACACAACAAGCTACTTCAGCAGCTCCTGCGCCAGCGTCACCAGGCCGCTGACGCCTACGCCGATGTACACCACCTGCCGCGCCACGTCGCCGGACATCCTCCGGCTCAGCCGTGTGCCGATCCACAGCCCCGCCAGTATGCACACAATGCTCACCCCGGCCACCGGCAGCAGTTCCGCGCGGAAGTAGCCCCGCACCGCTCGCATGGTGAAGTTGATGAGATTCGTCACCATGAACAGGAACTGCATGTTCCCCACATACGTCTCCTTGTCTCTGGCGATAGCCACGAAATACAGCGCCATCATGGGGCCGCCGATGGTGAACGCCCCGGCGCAGCATCCGGAGAATGCGCTGCACACCAGCCCGGCCGTCAGACTGGGCTGCATCTTTACCCGCTTGGCGAAGAACAGAAAGTACGCCGCCAGCGCCATCAGGAACGCCCCGAACAGCGCCGTCAGCACGTGCAGGTCGAACCGCCCCAGCAGGTTGATGATCACCAGGCTGCACACCGTGTACACGCCGATGGGCAGCGCGATCTGCTTTATGTCGATGTGTTTGCGGTACATCCACCCCATGGCGCCGGACTGCGCCATGCAGATCAGCGCCACGATGCTGGGCGCGATGGTCATATCGTAAAAAGCGCTGGCTGCCACCATCAGCACCACCGCTGCGCCGAAGCCCGTCAGCGGCTGGATAATGCCGCCCACCAGTGCCGCCAGTCCCATCATTATGTACGTCAAATCGCATCACCTTTTCCTTTTGTTTACAGGGCATTATACCAGCCCTTCCGGAAAAAGGCAACCGTTCCGCGCACCAGGCAGCACAGCACCCCCGGCGCGCAGCGCCGGGGGTGCTGTGTTTCATTTTACCAGTTGTCCTCGCCAAAGGGGTCGTGGGGGTGGAACTGCCCGTCGTCCTCCGGACGCGGTGGGAAAAAGCCGATGCCCTTGGCCTTTTTGATCTCCTGGAAGAAGGCGATGTTGCTCTGGGCCATGTAGGGCAGCAGCCAGATATTCAGGATGCCCAGCGTCAGGCTGGCCAGCAGCCCCCAGCCGATGAAGCTCAGATCCAGCACGAACAGCTGCCACTTGAAGCCGGCGGTCTGCGCCTTGCTCATGTTGATGGCCTCCATGACGCCGATCTCCGGATTCTCGCACAGGTTCAGGATGGCGAAGCGGTAGCGGTACGCCGCCACGATGCCGGGGACGATGAACAGCAGCGTCCACAGGAAGACGAAGATATACTGCACGATGGACAGCAGGATGATCTTCCCGGCGAAGGAGAAGCCGTCGAACAGGGTGACGTAGGGCATCTCCTCGCCCCGGCGGATGCCCAGATGATACAGGGACACGCCCGCCTCCAGCACCATATTCAGCAGGGCGCAGACAACGGACACGAACAGCACCGCCAGCGTGGGGAACGCCCGGTGCAGCGCCAGAAAGCTCAGGTCGATGCCGTACTGCACGGAGTAGAGGTAGGCGAACTCGTCGTCCATGTTCATGTAGTTGCTGATGCCGCTGATGACCAGCGTTACAGCCAGCACCAGCAGAGTAAACAGGTAGGGGTTGACCCGTGCGGTCTTGAGCAGAGCCTTGGACTCCTGTTTCAGGGAAGCGCGATCGAGAACCATACAAAGCACCATCCTTCCGGAATATTGTTGCATACACTATAAAATATATGGGCGGGCGGTCACGGAGGATGCAGGTAAGTTTTTCCAGTGTCCGCCCCTTCTACTGCATAGTGTACCACAGACCGCCGCAAAACACAAGAGGGCGTGTGGCCCAATAAAGCTTTCGACAAAAACCGCAAAAAAACACAGGAATTTCAACGCGGGGCTGGACAAGAGAAAAGTTTTGTTGTAATATTTAGAATAGTATGCGGTGGCATAGCGCCACCCGGTAGTAAGATGAGGTGAAGACAATGGCACAAGCTTTCTTTGGCGGCGTTCATCCCAACGACATGAAGGCCGCGACCAATGAAAAGGCCATCGAACAGCTGGCAGCGCCGGCTGAGGTGGTCATTCCCATGTCTATGCACATCGGTGCGCCTTGCAAGCCTATCGTTGCGGTGGGCGACAAGGTAAAAATTGGACAGAGGATCGGCGAACCCGGCGGATTCGTTTCCGCCCCCATCCACGCCAGCATCTCCGGCACGGTGAAAGCCGTGGAGCCGCGCCCGTTCTCCATGGGCGGCAAGATGATGTCCGTGGTCATCGAAAATGACTTCCAGAACGAGATCTCCGAGGAAGTCAAGCCCGTGGCAGACCCCGACAGTCTGACCCCGGAGCAGCTGGTGGAGATCGTCAAGAACGCCGGTATCGTGGGTCAGGGCGGCGCAACGTTCCCCACTCACGTGAAGATCAGCTCCGGTCTGGGCAAGGTGGACTATGTGATCATCAATGCCGCAGAGTGCGAGCCGTACATCACCGGCGACCACCGCACCTGTCTGGAGCGTCCGGAGCAGGTCATCAAGGGCGCGACCCTGCTGGCCAAGTGCTTCGGCGTGGATAAGGTGTACATCGGCATCGAGGCAAACAAGCAGAACGCGGCTGACGTGCTCAACGCCAAGATCGCGGAGCTGAACGCCCCCGTGGTGGTGGAGGTGCTGCACACCCGCTATCCCCAGGGCGCTGAAAAGCAGCTGGTGCAGGCCGTGTCCGGCCGTCAGGTGCCCAGCGGCAAGCTGCCCGCCGACGCAGGCTGCTGCATCTTTAACCTGAACACCACCTGCGCCATCTACCGCGCGGTGTACGAGGGCCTGCCCGTGGTGAACAAGATCGTCACCGTGTCCGGCTCCGGCGTTATCGACCCCAAGAACATCGAGTGTCCCATCGGCACGCCCATCACCAAGCTGTTCGACGCCTGCGGCGGCCTGAAGGACGAGACGTATAAGCTGATCATGGGCGGCCCGATGATGGGTCTGGCGCAGTACGACGTGGATGTTACCGTGGGCAAGGGCACCGGCGCTATGCTGGCCTTCGCCGACAAGGAGGAGCAGTACGTCGAGGATCCCCAGTGCATCCGCTGCGGCAAGTGCGTGGGCGTGTGCCCCATCCGTCTGGAGCCCGTCTTCATGTACAAGTATCTGATGAAGGGCGACGTGGACACCTGGCAGAACGTGCTGTACGGCATGGACTGCATCGAGTGCGGCGCCTGCACCTATACCTGTCCCGCCCGCCTGCCTCTGACCCATGCGTTCCGTCTGGGCAAGCAGGAGGTCAACAACGCGAGAATGGCCGCCAAGGCCAAGGCGGAGGCCGAAGCGAAGGCCGCTGCCGAAAAGAAGGAGGCGTAAACCATGACTGATTACAAGAATCTGAAGCTGATCGCGTCCTCCTCCCCCCACATCCGTTCCAACGAGGATACCCGCAGCATCATGCTGGACGTGATCATCGCGCTGCTGCCGGCTCTGGCATGGAGCGTGTACTGCTTCGGCTGGAAGGCACTGCTGCTGACCGCCGTTTCCGTGGTATCCTGTGTGTTCTTCGAGTGGGCGTACCGCAAGCTCATGAAGAAGTCTTGCATGGTGGGCGACCTCAGCGCCGTTGTCACCGGTATCCTGCTGAGCTTCGTTTGCCCCGTTGATCTGCCCTGGTGGGTCATCATCATCGGCGCGTTCTTCTCCATCGTTGTGGTCAAGCAGCTCTACGGCGGCATCGGCTGCAACTTCCTGAACCCCGCGCTGGCAGGCCGTGCGTTCCTGCTGGCCAGCTATGCCACCTGGATGACCTCCTGGGCCATCCCCCAGATCCGTCCCGATGTGACCTCCGCCGCCACCCCCATGGCCATCATGAAGGAAGGCACCGAGGAGGCGTTCACCACCCTGATGAGCAACTACTCCATCGGCGACATGTTCCTGGGTAAGGTCGGCGGCTCTCTGGGCGAGGTCTCCGCCCTGTGCCTGCTGGTGGGCGGCGTGTACCTGCTGATCCGCAAGGTCATCTCCTGGCAGATCCCCGTGGCGTACATCGGCACCGTGGCCATCCTGACCCTGATCGCGGCTCCCGCGGGCATCGACAACGTGCAGTACATGCTGTACAACGTGTTCGGCGGCGGTCTGATGCTGGGCGCCATCTTCATGGCCACCGACTATGCCACCTCCCCCGTCACAAAGCCCGGCCAGTTGATCTTCGGCCTCGGCTGCGGCCTGCTGACCTGCTTCATCCGCCGCTTCGGCTCCTATCCCGAGGGCGTTTGCTATTCCATCCTGATCATGAACTGCACCACATGGCTGCTGGATAAGTACATCCGTCCCACCATCTACGGTGCTGTGAAGAAAGAAAAGAAGGAGGCGGCGAAGTAATGAAGATCTCCGGTAAGTTTATTCTCAAGGTCGCCGGCACCTTGACCGTTATTTCCCTCGTTGTGGCCGCCCTGCTGGGTCTGGTCGACAACGTGACCGCCGACAAGATCGCCGCCATCGATGCGGAGAACACCCGCATCGCCATGAGCGCTGTGGCTCCCGAGGGCAGCGAGTTCGGCGACAAGCTGGACATCACCGACGACATGACCGCGGCGGCCGCCTCTCAGGGCGGCAAGCTGGTGGAGCTGTATCCCATGACCACCGGCGGCGCCGACAACGGCTACGTTATGAAGATCTCCGCCTCCGGCTCTCAGGGCAGCATCGTGATGATGGTGGGCGTGGACGCCGACAAGGCCATCACCGGTATCTCCGTGGTCAGCCACGCCGAGACGTCCGGCATCGGCACCAAGGTCGTGGGCAACGAGCCCAACGCCGCCGGTGTCCCCGTTCTGGATCAGTTCCAGGGCTTGACCGGCGCAGGCTCTCTGGTGGTGGGCAAGAACATCATCGCTGTCTCCGGCGCTACCGTCTCCACCAAGGGCATCAACATGGGCGCCAATGCCGCTCTGGCTGTTGCCGAACTGCTGGGCTAAGAAAGGAGGAGCTGCATTTATGAATTTCGGTAAGCAACTGAAAGAGGGTCTGATCACACAGAACCCCGTCTTGGTTCAGGTGCTGGGTATGTGCTCCACCATGGCCATCACCACGTCGTTCTTCAACGGCTTGGGCATGGGCGTGTCCGTGCTGATCATCCTGACCCTGTCCAACATTTTCATCTCCCTGCTGCGCAAGATCATCCCCAATGAAGTGCGTATCGCCTGCTACATCGTGGTCATCGCCGGCTTCGTGACCTGCGTGGATCTGCTGCTGAAGGCGTTCGTTCCCGCTCTGTCCAGCTCTCTGGGCGTGTTTATCCCCCTGATCGTCGTGAACTGCATCATCCTCGGCCGTGCGGAGGGCTTCGCCTCCAAGAACGGCGTGGGTGCCTCTGCGGTGGACGGCATCTGCCAGGGCATCGGCTATACCCTCGTGCTGATCGTCATGTGCGTGTTCCGTGAGTTCTTCGGCGCCGGCACGTTCGGCGGCGGTCTGCTGGGCGGCGGCGCACTGGGCAGCGCACCCGGCGTTGAGATCTTCCCCGCCGAGTACGGTGTCAGCGTGCTGACGCTGCCCGTGGGCGGCTTCCTGACGCTGGGCTGCCTCATCGCTGTGATGCAGTGGGCTCTGGCCAAGAGCGAAAAGAAAAAGGAGGCCAAGTAAGCTATGAGTGTGACTACCTTGCTCGCCATCTCTCTTGGCGCTATTCTGACCAATAACTTCATCTTTGCCCAGTTCCTGGGCATCTGCCCCTTCCTGGGTGTGTCCAAGAAGATCGACACGGCCGTGGGCATGGGCGCCGCCGTGACCTTCGTCATGGGTCTGGCCTCCGCCGTCTGCTTCGGCGTCAACAAGATCCTCATCGCCTTCGATCTGGGCTTCATGCAGACGGTGGCCTACATTCTGGTCATCGCCGCGCTGGTGCAGTTCGTGGAAATGTTCCTGAAGAAGAACATCCCCACCCTGTACACCGCGCTGGGCGTTTACCTGCCCCTGATCACCACCAACTGCGCCGTGCTGGGCGTCGCTCTGCTGAACACCCAGAATGAGTACAACTTCATTGAGTCCGTGGTCTACGGTATCACCGGCGGTCTGGGCTTCCTGCTGGCCATCTTCCTGTTCGCCGCGATCCGCGAGCAGCTGGAGGTCTCCAGCGAGAACCCCAAGGCTTTCGATGGCTTCCCCATCGCGCTGGTCACCGCCGGCCTGATCGCTTTGGCGTTCATGGGCTTCAGCGGCCTGAAGGTCTGGTAAGGAGGTAAGGAACTATGACTATTGTATACGCGATCGCCGTTCTGGGCGTACTCGCCATTGTGTTCGGTCTGATCCTCGCTGTTGCCGCTAAGGTCTTCGAGGTCGAGGTCGATCCCCGTCTGCCTGAGATCCAGGCATGTCTGGCCGGCGCCAACTGCGGCGGCTGCGGCTATCCCGGCTGCGGCGGCTGCGCCGAGGCGATCCTGGCCGGCAAAGCGCCCGTTACCGCCTGCGCCCCCGCCGGCCCCGAGAACGCGGCGAAGATCGCCGCCATCATGGGCATGGAGGCTCCCTCCGGCGACAAGATGGTGGCGCACGTGCTGTGCAACGGCGGCTGCAACGCCAAGGATAACTTCGAGTATCGCGGCGTAGAGGACTGTCTGGCTGCCACCAAGGTCTGCGGCGGCGACGCCAAGGCCTGCCGTTATGGCTGCTTCGGCTTCGGCTCCTGCGTGAAGGCCTGTAAGTTCGACGCCATCCACGTCATCGACGGCGTGGCCGTGGTGGACAAGGAGAAGTGCACCAACTGCGGCGCCTGCCGCGCTGCCTGCCCGCACCACCTGATCGTGGAGGTGCCCTACAAGCAGAAGGTGTTCGTCAACTGCTCCAACAAGGACAAGGGCCCCGCTGTGACCAAGGTCTGCGCCAACAGCTGCATCGCCTGCGGCATGTGCGAGCGCACCTGCAAGTTCGATGCCATCCATGTCATCGACAACGTAGCCGTCATCGACTACAGCAAGTGCAAGAACTGCACCATGTGCGCCAAGGCCTGCCCGCGCAACGCCATCGAGCCCATCCCCACCGCTGAGGAGAAGGAGAAGTTCAAGGCCGCGCAGAAGGCTGCCGCCGAGAAGAAGGCCGCCGCTGCCAAGGCTGCTGCCGAGGCTCCCAAGGCGGAGTAAATCCCCCACAACAAAAAGAACCGTCCGCAAGGACGGTTCTTTTTTGCTTCCAGCGTGTCGATAAACCTCACCCCAGTCATTCCGAGGAGTACCCCAAGGGCACTTGCTTCGCGGCGCGAAGCGACGTGGGAATCCGTATCTTTTCAGACAGAAACCTGCGAAAAGCGCAGAATTTGTGCGTTTTAGAAACGGATTGCCGCGCCAGTGTGTACCCCAAGGGCACTTGCTTCGCGGCGCGCACTGGCTCGCAATGACAGACTTTTTCGACAGTCTCAAAGCAAAAAAGGAGAGGGGCATGCCCTCTCCTCTCGCGTATGTGGTCGCTTACAGCCCCAGACCGGGGATGTTCAGCCCGCCGGTGAGGGCGTTCATGGAATTGCTCATGGCGTCGTCCGCCTGGCGCAGCGCCTCGTTGACGGCGGAGATCACCAGATCCTGCAGCATCTCCACGTCCTCCGGATCCACCGCGTCGGGCTTGATGGTCAGGGAGGTCAGCTCCTTCTTGCCGGAGACGACAGCGGTGACAACACCGCCGCCCACGGAGGCGGTGAACTGTGCCTGCTCGACCTCTTCCTGTGCCTTGGCCATGTCCTGCTGCATCTTCATGATCTTCTGCTGCATCTGTGCCTGCTGCTGCATCATACCGGCGCCGCCGGTGAAGCCCCTGCGGGCGCTGTATCCTTTAGCCATGTGTCATTTCTCCTTTATACCCATTATTTGATTTGAAAGTTGTCCAGCTGCCGGCCGTTCTGCGCCAGCTCGTCCAGCTTATCCCGTCCTGCGGCGGGCGGCTCCTCCCACGGCGGCGTGTCCGCCGGGGGGGGCGGGGCTTCCTCCGGAAGGGGCGGGCGCTCGTAGTCGTCCTCCGGCGCCGGTGCCGGTCTTGGCGCCGGGCGGGGCGCAGCGGCGCGGGGCGCGGCTTTTTTCACGGCAGCGCCGCCCATCTGGAACTGCACGCGGATGTCCTGCCCCAGATGGCGGGACGTGACCTCCTGCAACACCTTGACCACCTGCGGCGTGTCCAGCTGCGACTTGGCGAAATCGTTACTGCACAGAACGGTCAGCACGCCGTCCTGCACCTCGCCCCGCACCATGTTCAGCATGGCGCGGAAGTGGGGCGGCAGCGGCGCCTTGTAGTGATCCAGCAGCGCCGACCACACGTTGGCGTCGCCGCCGGTGGACGCTGCCGGTGCGCTTGCCGGAGTGGATGGCGTGGGCGCGCTCTGCGCCGGTGTCACCGCCGGTTCGGGATCCTGGCGGCGCTCCTCCCGGACAGGCGCGGGGCGCTCCTCTTGCGCGGGCGCAGGGGCTGCCGCCGGACGCCGGGCAGGTGCCGCGCCGCTGCGCACTGCATCCTCCAGCGCGGAAACGCGCCCCTCCAGCGCCGAGGGGTCGCCGCACAGACTCTCGTCGCATAGCCGCAGGAGACACAGCTCCGCGTCCGTCCGCTGGCGAATGCTGTCCGGCAGCGCGGCGGCGGTACGCTGGATGGTATCGGTCATAAACAGCAGGCGGCGCATGGGCACGTCCGCCGTCATATCGGACAGGCTCTTGCGGTCGTATACGCCGCTGAGCAGCGCCGCGCCGCCCTCCGGCGCGGCCTTCATCACCGTCATATCACGGCACAGGTCGCTAAGCTCGCCCAGCAGGGCTGTCACGTCCTTGCCGCCGCGGTACAGCTGGTCAAGGAGTGCCAGCGCGTCGCCGCTCTCCCGTGCCAACAGCAGCCGCATGAGCTGCAATGTCTGGGTGCTTCCGGCCAGGCCCAGCGTGTCCAGCACGGCGCGGGCATCCACCGTGGTGCCGGCGGCGCGGCACTGATCCAGCAGGCTCAGCGCGTCGCGCAGAGCGCCGTTGGCCATCCGCGCCAGCAGCTCCGCTCCGTCGCTCGTCAGGTCGATGGCCTCCGCCTGCGCCACCCGGAGAAGCTGCTGCTCCATGTCGTGGGGCAGGATCCGCTTGAAGGAGAAGCGCTGGCACCGGGACAGAATGGTGGCGGGCACCTTCTGCAGCTCGGTGGTGGCCAGAATGAACAACAGGTGCGCCGGCGGCTCCTCCATGATCTTCAGCAGGGCGTTGAAGGCGTCCTTGGAGAGCATGTGTACCTCGTCGATGATATACACGCGCTTTTTCAGCATTGAGGGCGGGTAGATGGCCTCCTCCCGCAGGGAGCGGGCGTCGTTGACGCTGCCGTTGGAGGCAGCGTCCAGCTCGGTCACGTCCAGCAGCGATCCGTCGTCGATGCCCCGGCAGGCGGCGCACTGGTTGCAGGGCGCGCCGTCCACGGGATGCTCGCAGTTGACGGCCTTGGCCAGGATCCGGGCGCAGGTGGTCTTTCCGGTGCCCCGGGTACCGGTGAACAGGTAGGCGTGCCCCACCTGACCGTCGGCCACCTGACGCTGCAGCGTGTCGGTGATGTGCTGCTGCCCCACCACCTCGGAGAAGGTCTTGGGGCGATATTTGCGATAGAGCGCCTGATACATGGGCACACCTCCCCTGCAGATGCAAAATAAAAGCGAACGTCCTCCGCTGTGAGCCACAGAGCCGGCACCCTCGCGGCACATGGATGATCCCTCTTAATGCTGCTCGGTTCCCCGCCTGACATGATTCGTGGGTATCCATTGCGCGAGACCGGCTCCGCAGCTCACAGCGGAGGACAAGTTCGTAACCCTTATTCTACTACAATTCCTGCCCGTTGGCAACAGTTTTTTCAGTCGGAATGGGAGGAAAACGGTCGCGCCCGTGTGACGCAGGGATCGGGGCGGGAGGCAGTCTGCGGGCGCGGCGCGCATTAACACGTTCTTAACTTCCACGAAAAGTTTCTTTTCACGATATTAGCGCATTCTGCAAACAATTCAGACAAAAATTTCCTGTAATTGTGCTGCTTTGAGTGCAGATATTTGTTGAAATCGTTGCAATACAGAATCCGTCTCGCGCTAAGATAATGTTAAATTAGTAGAAATATGCGCTAAAATTTCATCAAAAATGCTAATTGAACCGCTCGGCGATTTCCTGTATACTTCTTACAGTCCCACCGGTGTGCACCGGCGGACGTGTTATCAGGAGAAAAAGATTAAAGGAGAGAAACAATGGAAGAAAGAAAAGGCTTTGGATCCAATTTTGGATTCCTGATGGCCGCGGTCGGCTCGGCAGTCGGCCTGGGCAACATCTGGGGCTTCCCCAATAAGATGGGCGCCTCCGGCGGCTTTACGTTCCTCATTATCTACCTCATTCTGGCGGTCATCTGCGGCTTCATCGTCATGCTGGGCGAGCTGGCGCTGGGCCGTAAGACCGGCAAGGGCGCTATCGCCGCGTACCACGCCATCTCCAAGAAGTTCAAGTGGGTCGGCTGGCTGGGCGTGGCCTCGGCCTTCCTGATCATGAGCTTCTACTGTGCGCTGGGCGGCTACTGCATCAAGTATGTCGTCCTGAACGTGGGCAACCTGTTCGGTACCGGCTTCGGCTCCAACGGCATGAACGGCGGCGATGTGTTCGGCGCGTTCCTGACCAACCAGGGCGAGGGCGTCATCTACGGCCTGATCTTCGTGGTGCTGACCATGCTTATCGTCATGGGCGGCGTCAGCGGCGGTATCGAAAAGTTCTGCGGCATCGGTATGCCTGCTCTGTTCGTGATGCTGCTGATCTGCATCATCCGCGCCTGCACCCTGCCCGGCGCCGTGAACGGTCTGAAGTATATGTTCGTTCCCGGCTGGGCCGTGGCCAACGGCGTTATTGCCGAGGCACCCAGCATCTTTGAGGTCATCTCCACCGCCGGCGGGCAGATGTTCTTCTCCCTGTCCATCGGCATGGGCGCCATGATCACCTACGGCTCCTATCTGGACAAGAAGGAGCATCTGGAGAAGAACGCCGTTCTGATCATCGTTATGGATACGCTGGTGGCGCTGATGGCCGGTCTGTGCGTCATGCCCGCCCGCTTCGCCCTGGATCCCGAGGGACCCATCGGCGGCCCCAAGCTGCTGTTTATCACCATGCAGAACGTGTTCGACTCCATGAACGGCGCTATCGGCCCCATCTTCGGCATTATCTTCTACCTGCTGGTGGTGCTGGCGGCGGTGTCCTCCTCCATCTCCCTGCTGGAGACGGTGGTGGCGCACTTCGTGGACAAGGCCCGCGAGGAGGGCAAGGGCGATCGGCGCAAGAAGTACTCCCTCATCGCCTCCATCCTCATTGCGCTGCTGTGCGTGCTGGTCTGCGTTGACGGTCTGGGCTCCAACGGGATCGCGCCATGGGAGCTTCTGAAGCTGGACGGCTACAAGGGCTGGAGCGACTGCTGGCTGGACTTCTTCGACATGATCTCCGAGGGCGTGTTCATGCCGCTGGGCGGCCTGCTGATGACGCTGATGATCGGATGGGAGATCGGCCCCGAGGTGGTCAAGAACGAGTGCGAGGCCACCGAGGGACACAAAATGAGCAGCTATCCGTTCTTCAAGGTCTGCTGCAAGTACATCACCCCGCTGTGCATGCTGCTGATCCTGTACGGTCAGCTCAAGAGCTTCTTCGGCTAAGAAATATCCCCCCAAAAAGTTCAAAACCCCACCGCCCTTCGGGGCGGCGGGCTTTTGATAAGAGTCTGTTAGTCTGTTTCCGGGACCGCCATCCCGACAACATCTCTCCTGACAGATGGAAAAGACCGCCGCAAGGCGGTCTTTTTTTGTCCTGCGGCGGTAACACCGGCGGCGCAGAGGTGCTTTGGCGGCGTATGCAGCGCCGATGGCACAAATGCCTGTTAAGAAAATGACAATTTGTTTCCCCAAAAGAGAAAACTGCGCGCAGATAGCCGGAAAGCAGGGGAATTGCCACTTTTGCCGAACCGTTCAATGTTAAAAATAAATAAAATCACCATAAAATATCGCCTGCAGCACGTTCACAGAATGTTAAAAGTGTACAATACGGCGCTTGATTTTTATAAAAACTGCTAATTGCGGGCGGAAAGATATTCCTGTATACTCTGGTTAGATGGTTCCTCAGGAGGGTACACCCCCTCCGGGGCGGCCTCTGCGGGGCATGGCGGTGCCCCGGGCTGTTTCCTGTCAATAGACAGGGCGCGGCAGAATATCAGCTTCTGCGGCAACGTAGGGGCAAAAATCTGTTAAGGAGAGAAAACAATGGAAGAAAGAAAAGGCTTTGGAACCAATTTTGGTTTCCTGATGGCTGCCGTCGGCTCCGCCGTCGGTCTGGGCAACATCTGGGGCTTCCCCAATAAAATGGGCGCCTCCGGTGGTTTTACGTTCCTCATTATTTACCTCATTCTGGCAGTTCTGTGCGGCTTCATCGTCATGCTGGGCGAGCTGGCCATCGGCCGCAAGACCGGTAAGGGCGCTGTGGAAGCGTATCACGTCCTGTCCAAGAAGTTCAAGTGGATGGGCTGGATGGGCATCCTCTCCGCGTTCTTCATCCTGTTCTTCTACTGCGCGCTGGGCGGCTACTGCATCAAGTACGTCGTGCTGAACGTGGGCGACCTGTTCGGCGCGGGCTTCGGCTCCAACGCCATGGCTGCGGTCGCTGACGCCAACGGCACTTCCGTAGGCGCTGAGGTGTTCGGCGCATTTCTCGGGAATCCCACCGAGGCTATCATCTACGGTCTGATCTTCGTGGCCATCACCATGATCATCGTCATCGGCGGTATCGGCGGCGGTATTGAGAAGGTCTGCTCCGTGGGTATGCCCGCCCTGTTCGTGATGCTGCTGATCTGCATCATCCGCGCCTGCACACTGGACGGCGCCGTCAACGGCCTGAAGTACATGTTCGTGCCCGGCTGGGCTGTCGCCAACGGCGTCATTGACAAGGCTCCCGACTTCCTGACGGTGCTGGCTACCGCCGGCGGTCAGATGTTCTTCTCCCTGTCTCTGGGCATGGGCGCCATGATCACCTACGGCTCCTACCTGCAGAAGAAGGAGAACCTGCAGAAGAACGCCATCCTCATCATCGTCATGGATACGCTGGTGGCTTTGATGGCCGGTCTGTGCGTCATTCCCGGCCGCTTCGCCCTCGACCCCGACGGCACGCTGGGCGGCCCCAAGCTGCTGTTCATCACCATGCAGAACGTGTTCAGCCGTATGGGCGGCCTTGGCCCCATCTTCGGCATCCTGTTCTATCTGCTGGTGGTCTTCGCCGCCGTGTCCTCCTCCATCTCTCTGCTGGAGGTCATCGTGGCCCACTTCGTGGATAAGGCTCGCGACGCCGGCAAGGGCGACAAGCGTAAGACCTACACCCTCATCGCCGCGGCCTGCGTGGGTCTGGGCTGCATTCTGGTCTGCGCCGATGCGCTGGGCTCCACGGGCTTTGCGCCAGGTAATCTTCTGGGTATGACGGGCGAATTGCCCACATGGGCTGCCGACTGGCTGGACTTCTGGGATATGCTGTCCGAGGGCATCATGATGCCGCTGGGCGCACTGCTGATGTCCCTGATGATCGGCTGGGAGGTCGGCCCCGAGATGGTCAAGGCGGAGTGCGAGCAGTCCGGCCACGCCATGAGCGGCTACGGCTTCTTCAAGATCTGCGTGAAGTTCATCACCCCGCTGTGCATGATCCTGATCCTGTACGGCCAGATCAAGGAATTCTTCTTCTAAGAAAAGCGTACAAAAGCGCCGGTGCGAAGCACCGGCGCTTTTTTGCGCTTATTTCAGCGTCACGCTGTTCTGAAGGACGGTGGCGCTGTACACCAGCAGCACGTCCGCTTCCTCCGGGAATGTCACCACCCGCGCCAGCGCGTCCGTGGCCAGATAGCGGATATCCACCGCGTACACGGTGCCGTACCCCTGCGCCAGCAGCGGTATCAGGCTGCTGCCGAAGGAATCCCGGAACACGATCAGCGTCCGGTCATTGCCCGCCGCCGGGTTCTCGATGCGCAGCAGCGCCTTGCTGCCGCTGAGGAACAGGTCATAGGGCGCTTTCTCCGCCGCCGTCAGGTCGTACACGCCGCCGGTGGAATCCGTCTCGTAGTCGTACACCGCACAGCCATCCAGCAGCGGAGAGGTGATATAGGATAGGACGTCCGCCGCCAGCGGCTCCGCCGTCTTGCCCCAGTAGCTGCCGCGGAATTCGCCCGCCAGCGTGTGCAGCGACTCCTCTGCCGTGTCCGGCAGAGATACGCCCATGGCGTCTGCCAGCGCCTGCGCCACCGGGTGCAGCCGCTCCTGCCGCCAGTGGGGGTCGGTACGGTAATAGTCCTCCAGTGACAGCAGCGGCGCGATGCCGATCGCCTCCACCGGCAGACGCTGTGCCAGATAGTCCGCCGTCTCCCGGGCACCGGCGGGCGTGTAGCCCTCCGGCGGCTCCGTGAACTGCGCCTTATCCGGCACCACCGCCAGATAGCGGCGATAGCCCTCGCCGCTGAAATATGTCTCCAGCAGATGGCCAAGCCGCTTGGCGGCGAAGTCCAGGGATTTCTCGCTCCACGGTGCGTCGGTGGCGGCGGCATAGCCCCGGTACACATATATCTCCGGCAGCGTATCCTCCTGCACCCGCCGGGTGGGAACAGCGGCAGCGGCTATGACCATAGCCGCTGCCGCCAGCAGAAATACGCCTCGCTCTATCCAGCGGTTCACTGGATGGCCTCGTCGTAGACGGGCTGCACGCCGAAGATGCCGTTCAGGTGGGACATGAAGGTGTCCACCAGATCCTCGGCGCCGAACACGGACACCACATATTCGCCCACCACGGCCACGGCCACCTTATCGGGGAAGCCGCACATCCACTGGCGCTGCTGGATGTTGTCCCGCAGGGCGGTGGCCAGCGCATTGGCGTCATCGGTGCAGTGATACGCCGCGGCGGTGAAGGTGTTCTGGTTCATCATGTGGATCAGGGACGCGGCCTGATCCACCTTGGCTGTCTCCGGCAGACCCAGAGCGCTGTCCACAGCGGCGCGGTCGGTCAGGTCATAGACACCGGGGGCGTCCTCCTTGCTGTTCGCCTCGGAGTAGTCGCCGCCGGAGGTGGGGAACTTCTCGTCATCGGTGTAGGTGTTCCACACCTTTTCCAGCAGGTCAAGAGCGCTGGCAGGCGCGGCGGGCTGATCGCCCTTGCTGTCGGTCTTATTGCCGCAGGCGGCGAGACTCAGGGTCAGCGCGGCGGCAAGCACAAGGGAAAGGATTTTTTTCATAGTGTAGTTTCCTCCTGAAATGGGTTTCTGCCCATTGAGACGGCGCGGGGCGCGATTTTGTTCCATGGAAATTTCGCCGCCTTACAGCCAGCTCTGGTCAAAGCCGTAGGGCAGCAGCTCCTTCAGCGCGAAGCGCTTGCTCTCGCCCTTTCCGTTCAGGCAGATCACCGTCAGGTCGGGTGCGAACTCCATCATCACCTGCCGGCAGGTGCCGCAGGGCACGCAGTAATCCTCGCTGCGCCCGGCGATCACAATGGTGTCGAAGTCCCTGTGTCCCTCGCTGACCGCCTTGACCATGGCTGTCCGCTCGGCACATATAGTAGCGCCGTAGGCGGCGTTCTCCACGTTGCAGCCGGTAAACACCGTCCCGTCCTTGCACAGCAGCGCCGCGCCCACCGGGAAGTGGGAATAGGGCACATAGGCGCGCTCCAGCATGGCCACCGCCATATCACAAAGCTGCTTTTCCGTCATGGTACATCCTCCTTTTATTCTCTCCGGTTTCTTCCTCGTTTATACCTCAGCTCAGCTCGGCCTTGCCGGTGTAGAGCTGGTAGTACTTGCCCTTCTGCGCCAGCAGCTCCTGATGGTCGCCGCGTTCGATGATGCGCCCGTGCTCCAGCACCAGAATGGCCTGACTGTTGCGCACGGTGGACAGCCGGTGGGCGATGACGAACACCGTCCGCCCCTCCATCAGGGAATCCATGCCCTGCTCGATCAGCGTCTCGGTGCGGGTATCGATGGAGCTGGTGGCCTCGTCCAGTATCAGCACCGGCGGGTCGGACACCGCCGCCCGCGCAATAGCCAGCAGCTGTCGCTCGCCCTGGCTGAGGCTGCCGCCGTCCCCGGTGATGACCGTGTCATACCCCTGGGGCAGGTGGCGGATGAAGCTGTCGGCGTTGGCCAGCCTCGCCGCCGCGCGGATGTCCTCGTCGGTGGCGTCCGGACGGCCATAGCGGATATTGTCGGCAATGGTGCCGGTGAACAGGTGGGTATCCTGCAGCACCATGCCCAGCGAGCGGCGCAGGGACGCCTTCTGGATGTCCTTCACGTTGATGCCGTCGTAGGTGATGGTGCCCTCCTGCACGTCGTAGAACCGGTTGATCAGGTTGGTGATGGTGGTCTTGCCCGCGCCGGTAGAGCCAACGAAGGCGATCTTCTGCCCCGGCTTGGCGAACAGGGAGACGTCGTTGAGCACCGTCTTTTCCCCGTCGTAGGAGAAGGTCACATGGTCGAACCGCACGTCGCCCCGCAGCTCCGTCAGCGTGCCGTCGGGCTTTTTCCATGCCCAGAAGCCGGTGCGCCGATCCGTCTCCGTCAGGGTGTCGCCGTTCTTCTCCACCCGGACGATGACGGTCTTGCCCTCGTCCGTCTCCGGCTCGGCCTCCATGACGGCGAAGATGCGCTCCGCGCCGGCGATAGCCGCCAGCAGCACGTTCACCTGCTGGCTGATCTGGGAGATAGGCTGGCTCACCTGCTTGACGTACAGCAGGTACGCGCCCAGGGAGCCCACGTCGAACATGCCGCCGATGGCCAGCAGGCCGCCCACGCAGCAGGTAACGGCGTAGTCGATACGGGACAGGTTGGCCATGGCCGGCATCATGGCGCCGGAGTAGGTCTGGGCGGCGGTGGCCGCCGTCTGGTACGCGGTGTTCAGCCCGGCGAACTGCTCGATGGCCTTGCCCTCGTGGTTGAAGACCTTGATGACCTTCTGCCCCTCCACCATCTCCTCAATATAGCCGTTCATGGCGCCCAGCGCCTGCTGCTGCGCCTGAAAGCTCACGCGGCTGCGGCCACCCACGCCCTTGACCACCAGCAGCATCAGCACCAGAAACGCGAAGGTGATCAGCGTCAGCAGCCAGTTCATATACAGCATCATAGCAACAATGCCGATAAACGTCAAGGCGCAGGATACCACGCTGGCGAAGCTGGAGTTGATCATCTCCGACACGGTGTCCATATCGTTGGTAAAGCGGCTCATCAGGTCGCCGGACTGGTGGGTGTCGAAGTACCGCAGGGGCAGGGATTGCAGCTTGTCGAACAGATCCTGCCGCAGCTGCGCCACCGTCTGCTGGGAGATGTGCACCATGATGCGTGCGTAGGCGTAGGAGCACAGACCCGACAGCAGGAACAGCCCCAGCAGCAGCGCCAGCATCTTCAGCAGCCCGGCAAAGTCGCCGGGCAGGATATAGTCGTTGATAATGGGCTTGAGCAGGTAGCTGCTCATCACCGAGCCCACGGAGCTGATGACAAGGCATATAAACACCAGCACCAGCGAAGCCTTATAGCGCCCGATATAGGCCAGCAGCTTCTTCACCGTGCCCCGGAAGTCCTTGGGACGCTGGAAGCCGTGCCCCTGCGGGCCGTGGCCGCGCCCGCCGCGCTTTGCTTCAGCCATCGATGCTCACCCCTTCCTGCTGGGAGCGATAGACCTCCCGGTAAATGTCGCTTGTTTTCATCAGCTCGTCATGGGTGCCCATGGCGGAGATATGCCCGTCGTCCATGACCAGTATTAGGTCGGCATCCATGACGGACGTGACCCGCTGGGCGATGATGAGCTTGGTGCAGCCGGGCAGCGCCGTTTTCAGCGCGCCCCGGATCTTCGCGTCCGTGGCGGTGTCCACCGCGCTGGTGGAGTCGTCCAGGATCAGGATCTTCGGCTTGCGCAGCACCGCGCGGGCGATGCACAGGCGCTGCTTCTGGCCGCCGGAGACGTTGGTGCCGCCCTGCTCGATATAGGTGTCGTAGCCGTCGGGCATCTTCTCGATGAACTCGTCGGCGCAGGCCAGACGGCAGGCGTCCTCGATCTCCTGATCGGTGGCGTGCTCGTCGCCCCAGCGCAGATTCTCCCGGATGGTGCCGGAGAACAGGGTGTTCTTCTGCAGCACCATGGCGCAGCCGTCGCGCAGCGCCTCCATGGTGTAATTCTTCACATTGTGACCGCCCACGAACACCGCGCCGTCGTTCACGTCGTACAGCCGGGGGATCATGCTGACCAGCGTGGTCTTGGCGCTGCCGGTGCCGCCCAGGATGCCCACCGTGGCGCCGCTGGGCACGGAGAAGCTCACGTCCTCCAGATTCCAGCTCTCTGCCGTGTCGTGGTACTTGAAGTACACATGGTCAAAGCGGATGCTGCCGTCCTCCACCGTCAGGGCGGGGTCGGCGTCCTTATCGGTGATGCGCGGCTCCTCCTCCAGCACCTCCACAATGCGCTTGCCGCAGGCGATGGCGCGGGTCAGCATCATCAGCACCACGGATACCATCATCAGCGACATCAGTATCTCGCTGACGTAGGTGAAGAAGGCGATCAGGTCGCCGGAGAGCAGCGTGCCCTCCCACACATAGTGGCCGCCGATCCACAGCACCGCCGTGATGGTACCGCCCATGAGGATCATCATCACCGGCATGAACAGCACCACGAAGCCGAAGGCGCGCTCCGCCATGCTGCGCAGCCTGTCGCTGCGCTGGGCGAATTTCGCCTTTTCCTGCTCCTCGCGGACGAAGGATTTCACCACGCGGATGGCGTTCAGATCCTCCTGCACCACCAGGTTCACGTCGTCGGTGGCGCCCTGTAAAGAGGTGAAGAACGGCCCCACCCGCTTGATGACGATGGCCACTGCGATCACCAGCAGGGGGATCACCACCAGAAACACCTGGCTGAGCCGGGCGCTGATGATCAGCGCCATGACCAGCGCCGTTACCAGCATGGTGGGGGCGCGCACCAGCATGCGCATGCCCATGAAGGTGGTCATCTGCACGGAGGCCACGTCGTTTGTCAGGCGCGTCACCAGACTGGCGGTGGAAAATCGCTCGATGTTGGCGAAGGAAAACCGCTGCACCTGCTCATACTCCGCCCGGCGCAGCGCCGCACCGAAGCCCATGGAGGCTCTGGCCGCCAGCGCCGCCGCGCCTACGCCGCACGCCAGCGCCAGCAGCGCCATCAATATCATTTTCACGCCCGCCGTCAGGATATACGCCCTGTCCCCGGTGGCGATGCCCACATCCACGATGTCGCTCATCACCTGGGGCAGCAGCAGCTCCAGCACCGCCTCGCCCGCGGAGCAGGCGATGGCCAGCAGCATCAGCAGGCGGTAGCCCTTTGTATAGGGCGCCAGCTTTTTCAACATTCCGTTTCCTCCTCATCCGCCAGATTCCGCGCCGCCCGCAGGAGAAAGTCGGTAAACACCGCTTTTTCCTCCTGGCTGAAGCCCCGCTCCAGCCGGTCGTTCACCTGCCGCAGCACGTCCTGAAAATCATCGTGGAACCGCCGTCCCTCCTCTGTCAGCGACAGCAGGCGGCACCGACCGTCCCACTCGCTGACGCTGCGCCGCACCATGCCCTTTTCCTCCAGACGATCCACAATGCCGTTGACCGTGCTGGGCTTGACCATCAGGTGCCGCTCCAGCGTTTTCTGGTTCACCTGCCCGTCTGTGCCGTGCAGATACATCAGCGTCCGGCACTGCATGGGCGACACGTCGTAGCGCTTCAGCAGCTTTCCCATCAGCTTATGCACCTGATGGTCGCAGTAGCCGAACAGCGCCCCGAAGTGCTCCGGCCGCTCCTCAAAGCAGAACTTCATGGCGACTCTCCTTACTGTTTTAGAATTATTAGCATGCAAAACATTAGTGTGCTAAATGATATCACCATCATTTTATAATGTCAACCGGTTTTCCCGGCGCATCTGTAAACGATCTATGAACGTGCGGGCGAGTTTGTGAATGATTTGTTAATCTTCTGTCAAACCGGTTGACTTTCCCAGGAACAGTCTGTATGATAGACTCATCCGAAAGGATACCCACCCATTGTATTTCTCTCTCCTTTTACTGCAAAAAAGGCGGCTCTGTGAGCCGCCTTTTTTCACGCCCGAATACGCCCGCCTTGCCTTTTTCCCCGCTGTGTGGTACAATGGAACGAGCGACAGGCAAAATTCCGAAAAGGAGTGTTTACTATGGACAAGGAATTGCAGAATATCCTCTCCCGCGTGGATCACACGCTGCTTGCGCAGGGCGCCACCTGGAAGGAGATCAAAGCCATCTGCGATGACGGCATCAAATATGGCTGCGCCAGCGTCTGCATCCCCGCCAGCTATGTGAAGCAGGCGGCGGAATATGTGGCCGGCAGGATCGCCGTCTGCACCGTCATCGGCTTCCCCAACGGCTACGACACCACCGCCGCCAAGTGCTTCGAGGCGTCCGACGCCGTGGCCAACGGCGCATCCGAGATCGACATGGTCATCAACATCGGCTGGGTGAAGGACGGCCTGTATGACAAGGTGCTCAGCGAGATCCGGGATGTCAAGGGTCATTGCCGCGGCAAGCTGCTGAAGGTCATCATCGAAACGTGCCTGCTGACCGACGCAGAGAAGATCGAGCTGTGCCGTGTGGTCAGCGAGTCCGGCGCGGACTATATCAAGACCTCTACCGGCTTCGGCGGCGGCGGAGCCACCCGCGAGGATGTGGCGCTGTTCAAGGCGCACGTGGCGCCCCATGTGAAGATCAAGGCCGCCGGCGGCATCGCCGACCTGAACGACGCCAAGGATTTCATCGCACTGGGCGCCGACCGTCTGGGCACCAGCCGCATCGTCAAGGCCGTCAAGGCCATGGAAAAGTAATTATATTATAAGGAGGCACCCCCTATGTCTACTCCCCATAACAGCGCCCAGGTAGGCGAGATCGCCAAGACCATCCTCATGCCCGGCGACCCCCTGCGGGCAAAATTCATTGCCGAGACATTCCTCACCGAGCCGAAGCTGGTGAACAACGTCCGCGGCGTGCAGGGCTATACCGGCACCTATAAGGGTGTGCCGGTGTCCGTCATGGCCAGCGGCATGGGCATTCCGTCCATCGGCATCTATTCCTATGAGCTGTATACCCACTACGACGTGGACAACATCATTCGCGTGGGCACCGCCGGCGCCATGCGCGCCGACATGGAGCTGGGCAGCGTGGTGGCCGGTCAGGGCGCCTGCACCAACTCCGACTTTGCCAGCCAGTACGAGCTGGGCGGCACCTTCGCCCCCATCTGCGACTTCGACCTGCTGATGGCCGCCGCGGAGAGCGCCAGGGAGCTGGGCGTCAAGATGCCCGTGGGCAATCTGTACTCCTCCGACACGTTCTATGACGCCGCCGGCCGCAACATGCGCTTTGCCAAGATGGGCGTCATGGCCGTGGAGATGGAGGCCGCCGGCCTGTACTGCACCGCCGCCTATACCGGCAAGCGGGCGCTGGCCATCTGCTCTATCTCCGACAACCTGATCACCGGCGAGGAGCTGACCCCCGAGGAGCGCCAGACCACCTTCACCAACATGATGAAGATCGCGCTGGAGGCGGCGGTCAAGATGGCTGCGAAAAAATAAACACCTGCACGGCAGCACAGCGGATGACCGCTGTGCTGTCGTCATCAGCGGTACATTTGTACGTTTTGTAGAAACAAAGTGTAAATTTTTGATTACATTTGTTTACAATTCGCCCGCAAAATGCGCTTTTCCCTTGCCAAAGGCGAAAAACCCTGCTATAATGCACAGGGCACAGGGGGAGGAGCTTCCCCGTGCCGAGATACCGGTTTTCCCGCCGCAAGGCGTGAAAATAAAAAAATGAGGAAGGTAGAATAACTATGAAAAAGTTTCTTGCTATGATCCTGGCTCTGGTTATGGCTCTGTCCCTGGTCGCCTGCGGCGATAAGAAGGACGATGCCAAGACTGACGGCAACCAGGGCGACACCAACGAGACGACCTATAAGGTCGCCATGATCACCGACTACGGTGATATCACCGACCAGTCCTTCAACCAGACCACCTACGAGGCCTGCAAGGCGTTTGCCGATGCCAACAAGATCGAGTTCTCCTACTTCAAGCCCGCCGGCGACAACACCGCCGACCGTGTGGCTATGATCGAGAGCGCTGTTGACGAGGGCTACAACGTCATCGTGATGCCCGGCTACGCCTTCGGCGGCGCTATCGTCGAGGCCGCTCCCCAGCACAAGGACGTGAAGTTCATCGCGCTGGACGTGGGCAAGGGCGACCTGCTGGAGGCCGGTGTGGCCGCCAAGGGCGAGGAGTACGACTACAATCCCGACAACTGGGATCTGGCCACCTACGTTGATATGAGCAACGTGTACTGCGCCATCTATCAGGAAGAGCTGTGCGGCTACATGGCCGGCTACGCTGCTGTGAAGCTGGGCTACAAGAACCTGGGCTTCCTGGGCGGCATGGCTGTCCCCGCTGTTGTCCGCTATGGCTACGGCTTTGTGCAGGGCGTTGATGCTGCCGCTGCCGAGCTGAAGCTGACCGATGTGAAGGTCAACTATGTGTACGGCGGTCAGTTCTTCGGCGATGCTGACATCACCGCTAAGATGGATACCTGGTATGCCGGCGGCACGCAGGTCGTGTTCGCCTGCGGCGGCGGTATCTACACCTCCGCTGTGGACGCTGCCAAGAAGGTCGAGGGTGCCAAGGTCATCGGTGTTGACGTTGACCAGGCCGGTGTCATCGCTAACTACGCCGCCGGCGAGGGCGCTGATCAGGCTACCATCGACGGCTACAAGGCTCTGACCGTGACCTCCGCCATGAAGGGTCTGTATCCCGCCACCTATGACACGCTGACCGATGTCATCATCAATGGCAACTGGGCTAACTACGCCGGCAAGATCGCCACTCTGGGTCTGGTCTCCGCTGACGATCCTGCCCTGAACTACGTCCAGATCCCCATGGAGTCCACCCAGTGGGCTGACGGTGCGTTCACCCAGGATGACTACAAGACTCTGGTAAAGGCCATGTTCGACGGCACTCTGACCGTCAGCAACGACGTTACCAAGGCTGCCAAGGACTTCGCCACCGTGATCACCGTTGACGAGCAGGGTCAGATCAAGTAAGTCTGTACTTAACCTGTCATAAAGAAAGACCGCTTCGGCGGTCTTTCTTTTTTGCCCCGGCGGTCTTTCTTTATTTGCTTCGGCGGTCTTTCTTTTTTCCATTTCGGTGCCGGGAATGAAATTCAGCGGTAAAACAGGCAGATTTCACTAATTTGTCTTTGCTTTATGGGACAAAGTATAGTATACTACTATTATCTATATTGTGGTTTCCGTCCCCGCGGATGCGAAAAGCGGCGGGCCATAAAACGGAAGGGAGGGCGAAAACTTGGACACACCGTTTGCAATCGAAATGCTGCACATCACAAAGCGGTTTCCCGGTATCATCGCCAACGACGACATCACGCTTCAGTTGAAGAAGGGTGAGATCCACGCCCTGCTGGGCGAAAACGGCGCGGGCAAATCCACGCTGATGAGCGTGCTGTTCGGCCTGTATCAGGCCGAGGAGGGCATCATCAAGAAGGACGGCGTGGAGGTATCCATCAAGGATCCCAACGACGCCAACGCGCTGGGCATCGGCATGGTGCACCAGCACTTCAAGCTGGTGGAATGCTTCACCGTGCTGGACAACATCATCATGGGCGTGGAGCCCACAAAATGCGGCTTCCTGCAAAAGAAGGACGCCCGGGCGAAGGTCATCGCGCTCAGCGAGAAATACGGCCTGAAGATCGACCCGGACGCGCTGATCGAGGACATCACCGTGGGTATGCAGCAGCGCACCGAGATCCTGAAGATGCTCTACCGCGACAACGAGATCCTCATCTTCGACGAGCCTACCGCCGTGCTGACGCCCCAGGAGATCGACGAGCTGATGCAGATCATGAAGAATCTGGCCGCCGAGGGCAAGAGCATCCTGTTCATCTCCCACAAGCTCAACGAGATCATGGCCGTGGCCGACCGCTGCACCGTCCTGCGCAAGGGCAAGTACATCGGCACCGTGGAGACGAAGAACACCACCATGGAGCAGCTTTCCTCCATGATGGTGGGGCGCGACGTCAGCTTCCACGTGGAGAAGAAGCCCGCCCAGCCCGGCGAGGTGGTGCTGGACGTGTCCCACATGACCGTGGCCAGCAAGATGCACAAGAACAACGCCGTCAAGGACGTGAGCCTGCAGGTGCGCCGGGGCGAGATCGTCTGCCTCGCCGGTATCGACGGCAACGGCCAGACGGAGTTTGTCTACGGCCTGACCGGTCTTGAGCCGGTGGTGTCCGGCAAGATCACCCTCAACGGGCAGGACATCACCAAAATGCCCATCCGCAAGCGGAACATCATGGGCATGTCCCACATCCCTGAGGATCGCCACAAGTACGGTCTGGTGCTGGATTACTCCCTGGAGGACAATCTGGTGCTGGAGCGCTATTTCGAGCCGGAGTTCACCGACAAGGCGGGCTTCCTGCGCCGGGATAACATCCGCAAGTACGCGGAAAAGCTCATCGAGCAGTACGACGTCCGCAGCGGACAGGGTCCCATCACCATCGCCCGCAGCATGTCCGGCGGCAACCAGCAGAAGGCCATCGTCGCCCGCGAGATCGACAAGGATCCCGAGCTGCTGGTGGCGGTGCAGCCCACCCGCGGTCTGGACGTGGGCGCCATCGAGTACATCCACAAGCAGCTGGTGGCGCAGCGCGACGCGGGCAAGGCGGTGCTGCTGGTATCGCTGGAGCTGGATGAGGTCATGGACGTGCCCGACCGCATCCTCGTCATGTACGAGGGCGAGATCGTGGGCGAGCTTGACCCCAAAAAGACCACGCAGGAGGAGCTGGGTCTGTATATGGCGGGCGCCAAGAGAGACGAGGTGACGGCATGAAAAAGAACATCCTGAAAAATAACGGGGTGCAGTCGCTGCTGGCGTCCCTTGTGTGCGTAATCCTGGGTCTGCTCATCGGCTATATCGTGCTGCTGTTCATCAACCCCGACGGCGCCGGCGAAGCCATCACCGACGTTATGAAGAACTTCCTTACATACAGCAAACCGGAAACGCAGGTCAAGTACCTGGGCAACACCCTTGTCAAGACCGCGCCCCTGCTGATGTGCTCCCTGTCCATCCTGTTTGCGTACAAGGTCGGCCTGTTCAACATCGGCGCGGCCGGTCAGTACTGCATCGGCGTGGCGCTGAGCCTGTACGCCGCGCTGGCGTGGGGCTGGAGCTGGCTGCCCTGCATGCTGCTGGCCATGCTGGGCGGCGCGCTGCTGGGCGCGATCTCCGGCCTGCTGAAGTCCTACTGCAACGTCAACGAGGTCATCTCCGGCATCATGCTCAACTGGATCGTCCTCTACCTGACCAATATGCTCCTCACGCAGGTGAAGGAGGACACCAGTCCCTACACCTTCGTGCTGTCCCATAAGAATGCCTCGGCCATCCTGCCCTCTCTGGGTCTGGGCAGCCTGTTCAACGGCAACCAGTACGTGGGTCTGGCGCTGCCCCTGTCCATCGTTATCGCCATTCTGGTGTGGGTGGTGCTGGAAAAGACCCGCATCGGCTACGAGCTGCGGGCCACCGGCAACAACAAGAACGCCGCCAAGTACTGCGGCATGGCCGAAAAGCGCAACATCATCATGACGCTGGCCATCTCCGGCATGCTGGCCGGTCTGGGCGCGGCTATGCTGTACCTCACCGGCTACGAGCAGTGGCAGTGCTCCACCTCCTCCGTGCCGGGCATGGGCTTCAATGGCATCGCGGCGGCCTTCCTGGGCGGCCTGAACCCCATCGGCGCGATCCTGGCCTCCTTCTTCATCCAGCATATCACCGCCGGCGGCGCGTATGTGGATAAGAGCATGTACTGCGCGCAGATCTCCGATCTGATCTCCTCCATCATCATCTACCTGTGCGGCTTCGTGCTGTTCATGAAGTACGCCATGAATACCGCCATCGCCAAGCGCGAGGAAAAGGCGGCACTGAAGGAAAAGGAGCGGGCGCAAACGCCTGAAGTCTCCGACAACGGGAAAGGAGGCGATCAGTAATGGTACTGCTGCTGCAATATACATTGACCTTCGCCTCCGTGCTGATCCTTGTGGCGCTGGGCGGCTGCTTCTCCGAGCACTCCGGCGTCATCAACCTGGGTCTTGAGGGCGTGATGATCATGGGCGCTCTGGGCGGTGCGCTGGCCATGCGCTACATGCCCACCGGCTCCTCCGCCTTCTCCATGCTGATCGTGGTGCTGCTGGCAGCGGCGCTGGCCGGTACGGTGTACTCGTCGCTGCTGGCTGTGGCCTGCATCAACTTCAAGGCGGATCAGACCATCGTCGGTACGGCGCTGAACATGCTGGGCACCGCGGGCGCCACCGTTATCGTCAAGGCCATCAACACCGCGGCCAACCCCGACGACGTGTCCTCCACCATCCAGTACGCCGGCGCGAAGAAGGCGTTCCTGGTGAACATCGGTTCCTTCGAGTTCAGCTGGTTCATGCTGGTGACGCTGCTGCTGCTGATCGCGGCCTATGTGGCGCTGTACAAGACCCGCTTCGGCCTGCGCCTCATGGCCTGCGGCGAGCATCCCCAGGCGGCGGACTCCGTGGGTATCAACGTGTACAAGATGCGCTGGGCGGGCGTGCTGATCTCCGGCATGCTGGGCGGTCTGGGCGGCATCGTGTTCATCACCGCCGGCGTGTCCGAGTGGCGGTTTGAGTACGGCGTGGCCGGCTTCGGCTTCCTGTCTCTGGCGGTCATGATCTTCGGCCAGTGGAAGCCCACGCGCATCGCGCTGGCAGCGCTGCTGTTCGGCCTGTTCCGCGCCCTGTCCAACGTGTACGCGGGCTTCGAGTTCCTGAAGAACCTGAACATTCCCAGCCCCGTGTACAACATGATGCCCTACATCATCTCGCTGGTGGTGCTGGCCTTCACCTCCAAGAAGTCCCGCGCACCCAAAGCCGAGGGTATCCCCTACGACAAGGGTCAGCGCTGACGCGCAATATGTAATATCCCACAGACAGACCTCCCGTCCATCGGACGGGAGGTCTCAGCGTGTCGATAAACCTCACCCCCTGTCATTCCGAACCAGTGACCGATGTCACTGGTGTGGGAATCCGTAACCTTTTAGCTGGGAATCTGCGGAAAAGTGCAGGAATTATGCGTTTTGGAAACGGATTGCCACGCCAGTCTGCGGACTGGCTCGCAATGACAGGCTTTTTCGACAGTCTCAGACCTCCCGTCCATCGGACGGGAGGTCTGTTATTTTACCCCGATTTTACAATTCTCCTCCTGCGGATTTGACATTGCCCCTGTATCATAATAAATGGACGAAAATGTACAGTCAAAACAAGGTAAAATCGAGGAGAGAACTATGGACATTTTTCATGTGTTGACCATGCTGGGCGGACTGTGCCTGTTCCTGTTCGGCATGAATTTCATGGGGCAGTCGCTGGAGCGGCGCGCCGGCGGCAAGCTGCGGACGCTGCTGGATAAGATGACCGGCAGCGTGGGCGCGGGCTTCCTCACCGGTCTGGGCATCACCGCCATCATCCAGAGCTCGTCGGCCACCACCGTCATGGTGGTGGGCTTCGTCAACTCCGGTCTGATGAACCTGCGGCAGGCCATCAACGTCATCATGGGCGCCAACGTGGGCACCACGGTGACGGCGTGGCTCCTGAGTCTGGCGGGCATCGACGGCGGCAGCACATGGGTGCAGCTGCTCAAGCCCACCTCCTTCACGCCGGTGCTGGCGCTGATCGGCATTATTTTCTACATGTTCTGCAAGGACAGCCACAAAAAGGACACCGGCGCCATCCTGCTGGGCTTCGCCACCCTGATGTTCGGCATGGACACCATGAGCGGCGCCGTGGCCGGGCTGAAGGACGTTCCGGGCTTCGCTGAGCTGTTTCTGGCCTTTACCAACCCGCTGCTGGGCGTGCTGGTGGGCGCGGTGCTGACGGCGATCATCCAGTCCTCCTCCGCCTCCGTGGGCATTCTGCAGGCGCTGGCCTCCACCGGGCAGGTCAGCTATGCCGCGGCGGTGCCCATCATCATGGGGCAGAACATCGGCACCTGCGTCACGGCGCTGATCTCCTGCGTGGGCACCAACAAAAACGCCAAACGCGCCGCCGTGGTGCACCTGATGTTCAACGTCATCGGCGTGGCGGTGCTGCTGACGGTGTTCTGCATCGTCAAGGCCATCTTTGCCCCGGCGCTGCTGAACGAGTCGGCAACCATGGCCGGCATCGCCGTGGCACACTCGGCCTTCAACATCCTCTGCACCGCCATGCTGCTGCCCTGCGGCGGCCTGCTGGAAAAGCTGGCTGTCCGTCTGGTGCCGGACAAGGCGCAGGCGGAGGAGACGGTGGAGCTGGACGAGCGTCTGCTGGCCACGCCGTCACTGGCACTGCAGCGCTGCCGCGCCGTGGCCTGCGACATGGCGGCACAGGCCACCCTCGCCCTGCAAAACGCCCTGCGCTCGCTGGAGCACTACACGCCGGAGCTGGCCGCCTCCATCCGGGAGGATGAGAGCCGCTGCGACCACTACGAGGACGTGCTGGGCACCTATCTGGTGAAGCTCAGCGCCCGGAAGATGGGCGACGACGAGAGCGAGGAAGCCGCCGAGCTGCTGAAGGCCATCGGCGACTTCGAGCGCATCTCCGACCACGCGGTGAACGTGCTGGAATCGGCGGAGGAGCTGCGGGACAAGGAACTTTCCTTCAGCGATGCAGCACGCCGCGAGCTGTCCGTCCTCACCGCCGCTGTGGATCATATCCTGACCATGTCGCTGGACGCCTTCCGGGACAAAAGCGTGCCGCTGGCGCGGCAGGTGGAGCCGCTGGAGGAGGTCATTGACGGCCTGAAGGAGCAGTTGCGCACCCGCCACATCCTGCGGATGCAGCAGGGACAGTGCAGCATCGAGGCGGGCTTCGTCCTCTCCGACCTGCTGACGGATCTGGAGCGCACCTCCGACCACTGCTCCAACATCGCCGGCTGCGTCATCGACGCGGCGCACCACGACCTGAACCTCCACGCCACGCTGGACGCCGCGCCCCAGCGCGACCCGGACTTCCCCGCCCGCTACAAGACCTTCGCAGAAGAATACAAGTTATAAAAAAACAGGGACTCACGTCCCTGTTTTTTATGTGCAATTGCTCTCAGCGTCCGCGGGAGGCCCGCTCCCGCGCCTCGGCCTCCGCCCGCTGGCGGCAGACCTCCACCCATGTGGGCAGCTTGTCCAGCTGGGCGGCAAAGGCCGCCAGCTCGTCGGGAATGGCGATCTTCTGCGGACAGACGGCGGCGCAGGCGCCGCAGCCCAGGCAGGCGTGAGGCCACTTGTCCTCGGGCACCGCGTCCAGCTGCATCTTGATGGTGCTGCCGCTGCCGGCGCGCAGCTGGTTGTACTTGTGCAGCAGGTCGGGAATATCCAGCCCCTGGGGACAGCCGTCACAGCAGTACCGGCAGGCCGTGCAGGGCACGGAGTTCTTCATCTTCTCCGCCGCCGCCAGCAGGATGGCTTCCTCCTCCGGCGTGACGGGGTCGTCTTTTTCAAAGGTGGCGATGTTGTCCTTCACCTGCTCCATGGTGGACATGCCGGACAGGATCATGCGGATGTTCCCGTGCCCCTCCAGCCACCGGAGGGCGAAGGACGCGTCGCTGGCGCCCGGCCGGATGGCGCGGAGCCTCTGCTCACTGTCCGCGTCCAGCGCGGCCAGCTTGCCGCCCCGCACCGGCTCCATGACCCACACGGGGATGTTGTACTTGGCCAGCAGGTCGTACTTCTCCTTACCCCGCTGCAAGCTCCAGTCCAGATAGTTCAGCTGCAATTGGCAGAACTCCATGTCCTTGCCGCAGCGCTCCAGAAACGCCGTCAGGCAGGGGATATCCGCGTGGGAGGAGAAGCCCAGATGCCGGATACGCCCCAGCCGCTTCTGCTCCACAAAGTAGTCGATGATGCCCCACTTGGGGTCGGTGTACATGTCCATGTCGTTTTCGTACACGTTGTGCAGCAGATAGAAGTCAAAATACTCCACCTGACACTTTTCCAGCTGCTGCTCAAAGATGCCCACCGGGTCGGGATCGCCGGTGAGCATGTGGCCGGGGAACTTGGTGGCCAGATAGAAGCTCTCCCGGGGATATTTCTTCAGGCACCGCCCCACCACCGTCTCCGACTGGTTCTGCATATACGGCCAGGCGGTGTCGTAGTAGTTGACGCCGTGGGTCATGGCGTAATCCAGCAGAGCCTCCGTCGCCGCCGCGTCCACATCGCCGGCAGCGGTGGTGGGCAGGCGCATGGTGCCGAAGCCCAGCAGGGAAAGGCGCAGCCCCTGAAAATCGCGGTAGATCATATCGTTGCCCTCCTTACGTGGTATATCTTTTCTATTATACCACACCCGCCGCCCATGGCAAGTGGGCAGAAGAAGTGCCGCCCTACGCTGTCGTTCCGAGCCAGTGAGCGATGCCACTGGCGTGGGGAACCGTCCCCCCTTGCCGCCCTCTGAGAGGGAGGTGGCAGCGCGAAGCGCTGACGGAGGGAGAGACAAAGATCTGTACTTTCTCTCCCCCAGTCGGCTGTGCCGACAGCCCCCTCACAGAGGGGGCCTTACAGCGCGGCATCGCCGCGCTGGGGACGGATCGCCGCGGATAGGATGTCCCACATAAAAAACGCAGGGGCGGACGACTCTGTCCGCCCCTGCCGCTCATGTCCACAGCTGTATTCTGGCGTCGTAGTTACTCACAGAGCGCACCAGCTCCTCGTCCAGCAGCGCGGTGATCTGGTCAGGGGTGCCCTGCACCCACAAGCCCAGCACCTCCAGCCCGTCCTCCTCCAGATTCAGCAGCATCTCCTTGTAGCGGTACGGCTCGTCGGGGCCGGCCTCCGCCACCTCCGGGTGGTCGGCCAGATACTGCACCATCGCCCGGAAGTGCTGCGTGATGTCCTCACCGGTGAGGTTTTTGTACTCCTGCAGCTGCATGCCCGGATAGTCCTCCTCCAGATCATCGCCGTAGGCGAGCATCATGTGCTGTAAGGAGCAGTGCAGCGAGTCATAGTTGTACGCCCCGTCCACCCACACGTTGGCGGACAGGAAGTCCACGTCCGGGTGCCGCGCCATGATGTCCGCCAGCTCATCCACCGTCAACACCTTGTGGAAGGACACGGCGGAGGTAAGGCGCATATACTCCGGCAGCGCGTCCAGCGCCGCCTGCCCGGTGTCGCCGCTCCAGACGTCGTTTCTGCCCGGATTCCTGTTGTCGTAGAAGAAGCCGCTGTACATATACCCGATGGCGTGCAGGTCGCCGCTGTTCAGCTGTCCGACGTGCCCCAGCGACAGTCCTGTCTGCGTCTGGATGTGAAACCGGTTGCTGCCGGTGCGGTCGTAGAACGTCAGGTGCAGGGTGTCGCGCATGAAGCCGCTGTGCTCGGCGTAGCTGCCGTAGTAGTCGCCCAGCGGCATATACAGTCCCGCCAGCGCCGACATGCCCGCGTCGAACGTCGGGTAGCCGCTGCCATCGACGAGGTCGTCCGTGTACACCCGCCGGTTCAGCAGGGGCGATACCACCAATTGCAGCAGCAGCACCACCGCCAGCACCGCCGCCGTCGATATCAGCACGATGTTCCGTGTGCGGCGGTTCAGGCGGCGCTTCACCGCCTTCGTCTCCGCGCTGGCCGCAGCCGCCGCGTCCTCCGGCAGCTCCGGCAGCTCCTGCTCCGCCAGATAGTCCTCGATCAGCCGGTATTTTTCCAGCTCCCGCTCCACCAGCGCCGTCTCCTCGGCGGTGGCGGTGTGCGCCTGATAGTGGGCAAAGGCCGTCTCAAAATTCATAGCCATCCTCCTCCATTTTCTGCCGCAGCCGCGTCCGTGCCCGGCGCAGCCGCTGGCGTATCACGGCGGGCGTCACGCCCAGCGCCGCCGCCAGCTCCGCCCCCGACAGGTGCGCGAAGCAATACAGCGTCAGCACCTCCCGGTCGCCTGCGCCCAGCCGCTCCATGGCGCGGTACAGCGCCGCCGCGTCCTCCCGCTGCAGGAGAACGCTCTCCGGCGTGGCGGCGTCCGCCGTCTCCGGTACGTCCTCGTCGGACAGATGCTTCTGCCGCCGCAGGTGGTCGATGATGAGATTCCGCAGCACCCGGAACAGCCAGCTGCGAAAGCTGACAACGCCGTCCGGCAGCGCCAGCCACGCCCGGCAGAAGGCCTCCTGCACCATGTCCTCCGCCAGCGGGCGGCTGCGGCACAGCCCCTGCGCGTACAGAAGCGCCGCGGCATAGTGCTGCCGGTACAGCTGCTCGAATATGTCCTTGTCCACGGCGTCTCACCACCTTCTGCCTCTATAACGAACGAGCGGGGAAAATGTGACAGCTATGCGCACACAGAGAAATGCAGCAGACCCTTCGGCCTGCTGCATGCTTGCTGCGCCTATATGGTACTGCCGCGTTGTGCGGCAAGGCCTGCTGCCATTGTACCGGAGGAGCCGTGCCCTGTCAACCGCTTTGACCGGCAGCGTCCGCGTTCACAGCGCCGCGATCTCCGCGCCCAGCGCGGCGGCGTCCTCCCGGTCGTGGGTGACGCATACCACCGCCGCGCCATTCCGGTGCCGCAGGATATACGCCGCCGCCTGCTGCCGCGTCTCCGCGTCCAGCCCCTTGAACGGCTCGTCCAGCAGCAGAAGCCCGCCGCCGAAGCACACCGCCCTGGCGATGGCCACCCGCCGCCGCTGTCCGCCGGACAGCTCCTCCACCGGCTGGTGCAGCTGGCCGCCCACCCCCAGCTCCGTCAGGTGCGCCTCTATTGTCGCCGAATCCACGCGCCGTCCCGTCGCCAGCCGGACGTTCTCCACGGCGCTCATGTGGCCGCACAGCCGATCCTCCTGGAACACATACCCGATCCGCTCCGGTACATCCCGCACCGTGCCGCTGTCCGGCTTTTCCAGCCCGGCCATGCACCGCAGCAGCGTGGTTTTGCCCCAGCCGGAGGGCGCCATCAGGCACAGCACCGCCCCCTCCGGCACCGTAAGGCTCACATCCTCCAGCACCGGCTTGTCTCCGAACCTCTTGTACAGATGCTCCGCTCTCACGTCCGTCCACCCTTTGCCCAGCGGCAGCACCGCCGCAGCAGCGCCAGCACCGCCCGCTCAAACAGGGCGCTCAGCGCCACGATCACCGCCGTCCACGCCAGCAGGTCGCCGGTCTGCAAATAGATCTTGGCCTCATACAACTTTTCTCCGATGGAGCCGCCCACCACGCCGATGACCTCCGCCGCCACGCCCGCCTTCCAGCTCATGCCCAGCGCCGCGGCACTGCCTGCCAGCAGGAACGGCTCCGCCGCCGGCAGCAGGATGCACCGCGCCTGCCGCAGCCACGGCACCCGGAACACCCGCGCCATCTCCAGCAGCTCCCGGTCGGCGCTGCGTATGCCCGCCAGCACATTGGTGTACAGAATGGGGAACACCATCAGGAACGAGATGAACAACGGCAGCGCCGACGTGCGCATCCAGATCAGCGCCAGAATGATGAACGACGCCACCGGCACCGACTTGATGACCAGCACATAGGGGCGCAGCAGCACATCCACCACCGGCCACCGCCCGGCGGCGAAGGCCAGCGCCGTGCCCAGCACCAGCGCCGCGCCGAAGCCTCCGGCGATGCGGCAGAAGCTGAACCACACCGCCCGCCAGAATCCGCCGTCGGGCAGCAGGGCGGCCAGACGCACCAGCACCGCCGCCGGCGACGGCAGCAGCAGCGCCGCGCCCACGGCCATAGATGCCGCCTGCCACACCAGCACCGCCAGCGCCGCCGCGCCGATGCGCTGCCACGTCATCCTTTTCATGCGTCCATCCAATAGAAGCCGTCGTCGGGCATCGCGCCGCCCACGGCCTCCGGCTTCAGGTCATACAGCGTCTGCAAATAGCCGCCCACGGCGATCTTCATGTCCGTGCCGGTGATGCACACCAGATTGCACTCCGGCAGCGCCTTCTCCGCCACCGCTGCCTTGACGATGCCGTATTTCTCCACCAGCACCGCCGCCTCCGCCGGGTTCGCGTTGGCGTAGTCCGTGCTGGCGGCGTACTCGCTCAGGAACGTGCGCACCGCCGCCGGATGCTCGTCGGCAAAGGCCTTCCGCGCCACCAGCACCGAGGTGATGAGCCGGCTGCCGTTGTCCAGCTTGTCCCACTCCGCGCTCAGGTCGAGAGCCACGCGCAGCCCCTCCACCTGACCCTGCGCCACGGTGACGAAGGGCTGGGGCAGCATGGCCACCGCGTTCTCCTGCTCCGCCATCAGCGCCACGATCTCCGTGGGCTCGCTCTTCCACTCCACCTGCACGTCCGTGCCCAGCGTCAGCCCGTGCTGGCTCAGCAGATATGTCAGCGCGTACTCCGGGGTAGCGCCCTTGCCGGTGGCATAGATGGTCTTGCCGCTGAGGGACGCCACGTCCGTCACCGTCTCGCCGCCCTTTTCCACCATATACAGCACGCCCAGCGTGCCGGCGGCCAGCAGCTCCACGCCGCCCTCCGTCTGGTTATACAGAATGGCCGCTACGTTGGCGGGCACGGCGATGATGTCCAGCTCGCCCTGCACCAACTGCGGCGTCAGCTCATTGGCGCTGGCCGCCATGGTGAATTCGTACCCGTTCTCCGTGGCGCCGCTCTCCGCGTCGTCCAGCAGCTTCACCATGCCCATGGAGGTGGGTCCCTTCAGCCCGCCCAACCGCACAGTGACCGGCTGGGCGGCGGATTTGTCGCCATCCTCAATGGGCATAGGCGTTTTCGGCGTTACGCAGGCGCACAGCGTCAGTGCCAGCGTCAGCGCCAGCAGCAGGGATATCATTTTTTTCATGTCGTTTTCTCCTTTCCGTGATACGGTCTTTTATACAAAGCTGTCGTGCAGCATGCCTATCTGTCTTCTATCGGTGTGATGACGTTGGAGTACAGCGTTTTGGCGCTTACGCCCTCCAATCGACCCATCCTCCCGCTGAGGGCGGAGATCACGTCCTGCGGTGCGTCCAGCACCACCGAGATGATGTTCACGCCCCGCGCCCGGTAGGGCACGCCCATCCGCCCGATCACATATTCGCTGTACCGGTGCAGCAGCTCGTTGACCTCCGCCGCCCGCTCCGGCTCCTCCACGATGATCCCCATGAGAGCCACCCGTGTTTCCACAAATACCACCTCTTTTATCCAAAATTAAAAAGCCGCGCCGCTCCCGCGACACGACCACAGCGCCCGCTTCGCGGGCGCGGAATATATGGCGCATCTTCCGTCTCAAGCGCACTTTCGACGTCAGCAGCTTGTCCGTATTCTACGGCAGGAATCGCCGTCTGTCAAGCCCCCTTCAAGGAGAGAAAGGGTGGAGCCGTATGGGAGATACAGCCCCACCCGGGGAAGCGATCAGTTCTTTTCGCCGACGCGCCGGGCAGGCTCCTCCCTGCGGCGCACGCTGGGGAGCATGGTCACAAGCTGCGCGGCCAGTCCGAACACAACGGCGGGCAGCACCCAGCTCAGCCCCAGGTCATACAGCGGCAGCGCCTCCACCAGAGGGATAGACACCCCATAAGTGTGCAGCGTACACAGCACGCTGGTCAGCAGCGCGCCGATCACCGCGCCGCGGCTGACAAAATCGTGTACCTTGGGCATAATAAGGGAGATGCAGATAAGCACCAGCGCGGGGGGATATACGACATCCAGCACCGGTGCGGCCACGGCCACGATGCGATCCAGTCCCAGGTTGGACACCACGGCGCTGAACACGCAGATCGCCGCCACGAAGGCCTTGTAGCTCACCTTGCCCCGGCACAGCTCGGAGAAATACGCCGCTGCGGAGCTGGTCAGCGCGATGGCGGTGGTGACGCAGGCCAGACCCACCACCACGCCGAAGATGACAACGCCGGTCTTGCCCATCAGAGCCTCCACGATGGCCATGATCAATGCGGCGCGGCCGATGGAGCCGGTGTACTGCGTGGACACGGTGGCGCCCAGATACGCCAGTCCCATATACACCGCCAGCAGCAGCACGCCCGCCAGCAGCGCGGCGCCGCCCACCACGCGGAGCTGGCTCTTGCCCTGCTTATAGCCCTTGGCGGTGACGCTCTGCAAAATAATGATGCCGAAGGGCAGCGCCGCCAGCGCGTCCATGGTCTGGTATCCCGCCTTGATGCCGGTGACGGTCACGTTGCTGATCTGCGGCAGGGCGGCGATCTCGCCCAGCGGGGTCACGATGCCCTTGATAATGATGGCGAACAGTCCCACCAGCAGCAGCGGCGTGAGCACCTTGCCCACGATGTCCACCACGGCGGACTCCTTCAGGCACAACACAAGGATCAGCGCAAAAAATGCCACGGAGAACACCACCGGCGACACGCCGCTCAGGTTGGGGGCGATGGCCATTTCGTAGGTGCTGGCGCTGGTGCGGGGGATGGCCACCATGGGGCCGATGCACAGCACGATGGCGCACATGAGCAGCTCGGCAGGGATCCTGCCTGCACGCCGCAGCACCTGCTCGCTGCTGCCCACGCGCAGCAGGGCGAACATGCCCATCATGGCAAGGCCGATGTCCGCGATGAAGTATGCGGAAAAGCCCTCCAGCCAGCGGCTTCCGGCCTCCATGCCCAAAAAGGGCGGAAATATGACGTTTCCTGCGCCGAAAAACATGGAAAACAGCGCAAAGCCCACTATGACGATCTCGCCGAGGGCGTTTTTCTTCTGTCCGTTCATTATGGTTTCTCCATTTCTCTCTTGTTCCGGCCCCGTCCTGTGCGGGGCGCGCAGCGCGCCGTGCGCGATGCATTTCCTGCATATAGGGTATCATTTTTTTCATCATTACGGAAATGACACTTATCAAACGCGGCATGAATTTAATTGATGACGCACAAAATATGATCGGACGCCCTTCATTCCTTGTTGGAAAGTTTACAATGAACCCATTGAACGGCAAGCCCCTTTGTGATATAGTTAAAAAACAAGGCTCACATTTTGTTGTTTTTGTACAGAAAGCGAGGCACTATGGACGATAAAAAGCTGCGGGCACTGCTGACGGCGGTGCAATGCGGCAGCTTCGGAAAAGCGACGGCGCAGCTGGGCTATACCCAGTCCGCCATGACACATCTGGTCAACAAGCTGGAGGCCGAGCTGGGCTGCACCCTGCTGTCCCGCAGCAGCCACGGCGTCCGGCTCTCGGAGGAGGGCGAGCACCTGCTGCCCTATATTCAGGACTATCTCCGCGCCAGCGACGCCCTGCGGCAGGAGGCGGCGCTGCAGGGGGAATCCCACAACCACGTCCTGCGCATCGGCTGCTTTGCCAGTATCGCCCGGGCGCGGCTTCCGGCGCTGCTGGCCAAATTCCGCAAGCTGCACCCGGAGATCAAGATCGACGTGCTGGTGGGCGGCTATGAGCTGGCTGCGGCACTGGAGGAGGAACGGGTGCAGCTGGCGCTGGTGGAGGAGTCCTGCGGCAGGGGCTTCTACTGGACGCCGCTGACAGACGCGCCGCTGGTGGCGGTGGTGCCGCCGGACTTCCCCTGGCAGGAGGATACCATCCCGCTGGAGCGGCTGCTGCAGGAGACGTTCCTCTCCTGCCCGGAGCAGTATGTGGCGCGGCTGCTGCCGCCGGGATCGCCCCTGCTGGAGGTCACCGCCTCGGACGATGCCGCCATACTGTCCATGGTGGCTGCGGGGCTGGGCGTGTCCGTGCTGTCGTCCTTCTCGCTGGCGGGCTATGAGGGGCAGGTGCAGGTGCTGCCGCTGTCGGAGCCGCTGTTCCGGCGGCTGGGCGCGGCAGTCAAGACCCCGCCCCCGGCCAACAGCGCCGCCCGGCACTTCCTCACCTTTCTGAAGCGGCAATACCCCGACAATCCCACCGACAATCCCTGACAGGAGGTTTTCTCATGTGTACTGCGGCCACCTATCTGACCGACCATTTCTTCTTCGGGCGCAATCTCGACTATGAGCGCGGCTTCGGCGAGCGCGTCACCGTCACGCCCCGGAGCTTCCCTCTGCCCATGCGCCATCTGAATGAGGTGACACAGCACTACGCCATGATCGGCATGGCGTCGGTGCAGGCGGGCTATCCCCTGTACTACGACGCGGTGAACGAGAAGGGACTGTGCATCGCCGGGCTGAACTTCGTGTCCAGCGCCGTCTACCGCCCCTGCCCGGCGGAGGAGCGCGGCGTGGCGCAGTTCGAGCTGATCCCGTGGCTGCTGGGCAGCTGCGCCGGGGTGGCCGAGGCCTGCCGGCTGCTGGAGGGCGTCTGCATCACCGATGACGCCTTCCTGCCGGGGCTGCCTCCGGCCAAGCTCCACTGGCTGCTGGCCGACCGGCAGCGCTGCGTGGTGATCGAGCAGACCGCCGACGGTCTGCACATCTACGACGATCCCGCCGGCGTGCTGACCAACGAGCCGCCTTTCCCCCTGCAAATGTTCCAGCTGAACAACTACGCCCAGCTGTCTGCCCGCCCGCCGGAGAACCGCTTCTCCCCTGCCCTGCCGCTGCGAGCCTACAGCCGGGGCATGGGTGCCATGGGGCTGCCCGGCGATCTGTCGTCCCAGTCCCGGTTCGTCCGCACCGCCTTTACCCGGCTGAACAGCGCGTCCGGCACCGGCGCCGCCGAGGGCGCCAGCCAGCTGTTTCACATTCTGGGCGCGGCGGCGCAGCAGCGGGGCTGCTGCGTGCTGGAGGACGGCGCCTGCGAGCTGACGCTCTACACCTCCTGCTGCGACGCCGACACGGGCGTGTATTACTACACCACCTACGACAGCGGACACGTCTCCGCCGTGGACATGCACCGGGAGGAGCTGGACGGCGCGGCGCTGATCTCCTACCCGCTGGACGATGTATGGCAGGTGCGGCTCCAGAACTGAGCCGTATCACCCGAACAGGTCCCCGCACAGCTCCCACACGGGGCTGCCCTCGTAGTGCTGGCGGATGGTTTTGCCGGAGTAGGCGGAGCGGTTCTCCCGGTCGGCTCCGGCATCAATAGGAAGCCGGAAAATGCGGCTGATGTCGTGGCGCATCTCCTCCGTGACGGGGCGCCCGGGGTAGAATTCGCCGGTCTCCTCGCTGCGGATGGGGCAGTTGACCAGCCCGGTCACGTCGCCCTGCACGTTCTTCAGATAGAAGTATTCCGCGCCATCGTAGGTGACGGACATGGGGCCGATCTCATCGTAGGTAAAATGCAGAGTTGCGCTGCTGTTAGGCTCAACAATTCTGACCTGCGTCAATATGTCGCCAAGGTAGGAATAGCTTGCCTGCATGGTCTTACCCACATAGACAATCTCGCCGCCGGAATAGCTGGCTTGGTAAATACCCGGATAGGGGGCTGGTGCAGACACGCTGCACCAGCCCGCTTTTAGAGCGTACCGTATACCTATGTAGCAAGAAACATTGCCGTTACTTGCGGCATTTTTGAGTAGCCTTTTTGCCCTCGAAATAGCTGATTGATGCAGCTACCAAGTGGTAAAGACATATAGCTCCTATAAGGACACTGCCCACCAAAACACTCCCCCGTCGCCACGGCGTATTTGACAAGAGATTCACAATTTGAATAGCAACCGGAAGTATGATCCAAACCACAAGACATTCCATGTGGTATCTGGCGGTATGCTTCATGCGCTTTGCAACCAAAGCTTGTAGCACAGTTTCTGGCGTGTCCGGCTTCACTTTACCAATGAAAGCGAACCCGTTGCATTCGAAAATCTCTTCACAAAGTGGTGCAAGTTCAATCAGGGCGGCTTCGCGGGGATCTATAGGCTGGACATGAGCCTTTCCTAAATCATCCATCTGAAAGACAAAGTACCGACAACTTTGAGGCATCGTTTCATCAAAGAAGAGAGTATAAAGAAACATGTCATTTTGCATTGAGGTAAGTGAGCATCCTTCCAGAGCCAACTCTTGCAATTTGCGCTCAGTCCGACACGACAAAAATGGCGAAAGGAAGCTGTAAATTCTTTTGGGTTTCTTCATAACTCCACGCCTCCATTAAAACGGCTTAAATGCGCCAACTAAGCTAGAAAAGAACGACTTTACGGCAGTAATAAAACCAGAAGCTTTCTTCTTGACTGCTGTGTTTTTTACAGCCCTCTTCGTGTAATACGAAGAGGAGTTCTTTGAGGCATTTCGCTCAATAGCCTTAGATACATACGTGCTTGTTTTTTTCATAGTACTACATTTTGCCCGCTATTTTTCGTCCAGCTTATATAGCAGCACAGTAGAATAACTCTTTCGCAGCTGCTGGCTAATTCCAATCGGGGTGTTTTCGATAAGCAAGTTATAGACCTCTGTCGAATACTGAACCCGCATATACGTTTTAGATGGCTTTGCTTTTAGTATGTTGTGGTAGTAAGCGAGGGGAACGGGGTCAATGCTGAAATAAATCCAAAATTGCTTTTTCCCGTTTAACAGACCAAAATCAATGCCAATGTAATGTATATCACGATAGTGGAATATTCTTCGAGTAAAGAGCGCGCGAAACACTATGTTATCTGCACATATTTCAGCAATAGCCGCCCATTGATACCGTATGGCAAACAGCGTAACCAACAAAACAATATAAAGGCTCAATAGGAGCAGTGTTAGCTGCAGGGCACCAGGGTCTTGCAAAAAGCATTCCAGTGATTCATGGATAGCTATAAGCATGAACATATAGGAAGCCGGAAAACTGATGATCAGCAGAATCGATAGGGTAAGCATATACGGTGTAGCCGCAAATTGTGTTTTTTTCATTATTTTCTTGACTTGCGCCCGAATAACTTCGTGAAAACATTTGTGAAAAGCCAATTGTTTATTGATGCAATAATGCTTTCTGCAGTGTTTGATGCTGCGCTCTTAAATGCTCTTTTGGCAACAATATTTCCAGCTTTATTAGTGGTGGCTTTAAGAGCATTAGCGGTAACGGCTGTCGTGGCTGTAATTGGTACGGGTAGCGGTCGTTTCGCCGGGTGCCTGCGTCCAGTTCAGCACACCGGTCTGCGTGTCGTAGCCATAAGCGGTGACCTGCCCCAGCGCATCCGTAACGGTAGCCAGCTGATCGCCATTAGAAGTGTACGTCGCAGAGGACGTGACCTTCTTCGTACCGCTGCCAACGGTGACCTTGGTGTTGTTGCCGTTGCTGTCATAGGTGAAGTTGGACACCACACCCTCGGGGCTGGTAGCGGACAGCACGTTGTGATAGTTGTCGTAGGTGTAGGTCTGGCTGGCGCCGGACGGCAGCGTCATTTTCGTGAGATTGTTGCTGCTGTATTCGTAGGTGGTGGTCTTTTTCTGCAAGTCGGTGACACTGGTTACATTGCCGTTGCTGTCATAGACGTAGCTGTGGCCGAACTCCTCCTTGAACAGCTGGATCCCATCAAAGTATACCTCATTTACGTTGTAGCTGTAAAGTAGGGAAATAGTGATGGAGTTATAAGCTTTTTTCGCAACGATACGATCTGCCACATATTGCCAATTTACAAATCCAATGGCGTTGGGGTTAAATGCGATAAGAGCAGCATTGCACATGACCACCAGCAGCAGAAGAGCGCACAACTGCCGTTGCGTGACGATTTTTCTCCATTCATGCCTCATATCGCCTGCTCCCCTTCAAAAAAGTGCAGGTATACATCTTCCAACGTGGGTCGAACTGCCACCGCCTCCGGTACAGGCGCACCATCGTGCAGCAGCCGTACCCGCAGGCGCGTTTCCTCACAGTTGATACCGCAGACGGTATACGTCCGGGCCCATGCGTCCAATGTCTCTGCCGTAGCTTCCACCTCCCATACCACGCCGTACAGCTCTTGGGTCAGTTGACCCGCCGTACCCCGCCGCAGCACAGTGCCCTGCCGTAGCAGTACCAGCTCCCGGGAAATATACTCTACATCCTGCACCACATGAGTGGAAATCAGCACCGTCTTGTGCAATGCCATCCATGGCATCGCTCGTTTTCGGTGCAAAACACCGGCCCCGGCGGCATCGGCACAAATGCCGTGCTTCTACGCTTGTCTACGCTGCGCCTGCTTTCATGCATCATTCGCTCCTCCTTCCGGGCTGACGCCCTCATTTTTTCTCTGAAAACGCAAAAGAGCGTCGGTTGATGGTTCTACGAAACCAACAAACCGACGCTCTCACTTTCTGTATTCCGTTTTCGGATGCGAACCGCTTGGGGTCAATCTTTCTGGAATTCTCCAAAATCCGCCGGAAACGCTCGGTTCGCATCCAATAAAATCTGCAAAAGTTGCAAAAAGGCTGCGAAATATGTAATTTCACAGCTTTTCGTGGTAGACCTGAAGGGATTCGAACCCTCGACCTCTCGGATGCGAACGAATTAAAAGCTTTGATTTGTATTGATTTTCAAACATTTCCAGCGCTTTCGGCTGGAATGTAAATGGTCTTGTGGCCTCTTTTTCCCGTTGTAACCATGTGTCCCGGAAGCGTATGTGGTACGTGTTGTGGTCACAGGAGATGTGCGTCGATATCATCTAAACGAGGTGGTAATCTACATACGCCTATGATAGACCAAGTGAGGAAAATCGTCAACCGCTTTCTTTGGCAGGGGCAGTGCAGGGAATGGGATGCAATAGACAAAGAGAAACGTCTGAAGACGACGAGTATGGTTAGCCGCCATCTTGTTTAAAACAATTAATCTAAAAGAGAAAGCTATAATTGGATAACTTCTTCCCTTTTAATACTGCAGATATTTGAACACGAGGTCGGTTCTTTCGAAGTATTTCATCAGAATCACAGCAAAGATAAGCACCACACACTCGGCAATGATGCAGGTGTACCAGTTGACGCTCTCGCCAGCCAAGATGGGCAGTCATCGGAGGGTGAGCGTATTAAAGGCCAACACACGGAAGATGCAAGTGTGCTGCCATTTATATTTATTACAAAAACATAAAACTCGGTCGCTGATTATACCGTGTGTATAGAGCTGTGTTTTTTAAAATTAAGACCGGGGCAACTACCTATGCTAACGAAAAGACTGCTGTAGAGCATCGAGAAATGTAACGACGAGTTACCTCGAACTCAAAAAAATCCAAGTGCCCAAAATCTCCATCAGCCAGTGTGGGAAAACACAACCACAGATGCCGCACGGCACGGTAAAGCAAAAGAGAAAAAGAACAGAAAATGCCGGGCCCTATCTCTTGTGAAAACGAAGTGAGATCTGTGGGCACTATTGGTGCGGAACAAACACAATAGCCTATCTATCATTTCGATGGCTTTCGGGAACTGCTGGAGGTGCCGTGCACTTGACTACACATGGTTTCTATGCTATGCTCATCGAGGCCAGCTTATGTGTACCGGTCTGCCGCCTGCGTCCGGCGGCTGAAACGCAGAAAGATAAGGAGAGTTTTCAACATGAGTAAATCCCAGCAGAATTATCTGGATCAGGTGGCCCAGCGGCTTCACCTGACAGCAGACGCGCAGAGCGGCATTCTCTTTGGGATGCAGGGCGGCCTGCATATGATGCTGATGCGCAGCACCAGCAACCAGAATTTTGTTTCTCTTGTTTTTTCCCTGACTCACAGCGGACAGGAGCCGGATGCGGCGGAAATCAAGGCTTTTGTCAAGAGCAACAAGCTGATTGTAAACTACTCCATTCGCCGCAGCCGGGTGGAATTTATCCTGAAGCCCCGATTCGGCAGCTTTAAGCAAATTGACCAGCTGGAGCAGGTCACGGGCGAGGTGGTATCCCTCCTGCGCACCGGCGGCTACCAGAGCTGCTGCCAAAATTGCGGGCAGACGGCGGACACGGATGCATGCATCATGGCAGGGGTTCCGTCCCTGCTGTGTGACAGCTGCTATCAGCAGCTGGGCCATAATCAGGAACAGATTCAGCAGGAATCTGCCGGCAAGCCGGAGAATGTGCTGGCCGGTGTGGTGGGCGCTCTACTGGGATGCCTGCTGGGCGTGGGCTGCATTGTGCTGCTGGGACAGCTGGGCTATGTAGCGGCTTTGTCTGGCATTGTGCTGGCTGTCTGCACGCTGAAGGGATATGAGCTTCTGGGCGGGCGTCTGTCCACCAAGGGAATTGTGATTGCCTGTGTGCTGATGCTGGCAATGACCTATGTGGGCTATCGGCTGGATTGGGCCATTACTGTTGCCAAGTATTTTGAGGCCAGTCTGACAGATTCCTATCGGGCTATCCCCTACCTCATTGACGAAGAAATTCTGGACGGCGGCGTTTATACCGGTGAGCTTATCAAGCTGTATGCCTTCACACTGATCGGCGCAATCCCCACCATCATCAACTCCGTAAAGAACTGGAAGATGGCCAAGGTGACTTATCGCATGCAGAGCCAGAGAGCTGTGAACAGCACTCCGGAGTTCTGATTCTGGGCAGACAAGCGAAAGATTTTAAAAAGATCAGGTGCAGCTTCAAAAGAAGCTGCACCTATAAACTGAAAGTAGACACTCACAAAATACCGGGTTGTCGTAAAACAGTAAAATCAAAAAATGGTGAAGACCTTGTGTTTTCAAGGGGCGGCGTGACGAAAGTCACGCCGTTTTCTTTTTCATCAGCTCATTCAGAGGAATGCAAAAGCCCCGCTTCAACTCGTTGTATCTGACATGACCGTTCTGAAAAGCATGGGAAAGCAATGGGAATGGACATTGCTGCCGGATACCTTCAATAACGAAATTATTGCGCACAGCGTTTCCCCGATTGCAGGGGATAACAAGCCCCATTATCAGAAAATGAAAGCCGATGCGGAAGCCGGAGATCCCGAAGCCATCCGGCGATATGAAGCCACCCTTGCCAAGCGCAGAGATGAGTACCACAAAAAGAAATCAAGACAGGAGGAAGTACCAGCATGAAGGAATTGAAGCCAAGAATCCACGAAAACGGCATCGACTACATTCTCGTAGGCGATTACTATGTGCCGGACTGGAAGCTGCCGGAGGAACACCGTCCCATTGGCAGGTGGGGCAATCTTCACAGGGCGTATTTGAGACAGTTTTGCCCTGCCCTCTATTCGACCCTTGTCCTCTCAGGTGAACTGCACACCTACCTTGCCGATCTGAACGAGCAGGCAACGGAAAGATGCAGTCTTATCATTGAGCAGATGGCAGAAGCCGAGGGCGTAGACGAAGCTATGAAAGCGGAAAATCAGATGTTATGGGTGCAGTCCATGAACTCCATCCGCAGCCGAGCAGAGGAAATCATCATGCATGAGCTGATTTATGATTGACGGTTAAGAGCCGGAAAAAACGCATATTTGATGCTGGGAACGCTTCGGACGAGGAATGTATCGCCGGAGCGTTTTCCATTGAAAAATCTCCGTTTTCTCCAAGTCAAGAGCCGGAGAAAACGCCCGAAAAACACCCCTATAGGGCTTTTTAAGGCCCTAAATGCGTAGGTTGGTGCTTTGTTGCGATATGCT